>VOFC01000441.1_pt1 | contig 64001 bp, 125 predicted proteins | sample 5384161 | NCBI WGS metagenome assembly VOFC01 (sample SAMN12384722, study PRJNA508395) | human gut metagenome | isolation source: healthy gut B | host: Homo sapiens
TATGATGAATAAATCATTAGTAGGTAAAATAGATGTAGGAGTAGAGACTAATGTAATAACTAATACTGAATCAAATATAAGTTCTACATCTAAATTTTAAATACGGAATAGCCAAGACAAAATATAAAAACATTAAAATATGTAGATAATTTAAATATACCAGAAGGAGCTACAGTAGTAGATGTATCTAAGAATATATATATAAATTAGCAGGACTCTAGTCCTGCTAATTTTTTCTTCTATTAATACCAATAATTGAGGATACTATTGCTATTATAATAAGAATTAAATAATAAATTAAAGAAAGATAAGTAAAATTTTTAGAAATAAGATTAATAATTAAAAATAATATTATCCATGCCATACCATATTTTAATCCTTCAATATAGCCTTTATTATTAGAACTCTTACCTAAAATATAACTACCTATAAAAATAGAAATAATAGGTATCAATAACTCAGTTATTTTAAGAACATTCCCCATAAGAATATTAAAATAATTTAATATAGTCATAATAATAGCACAACCTATTAATATACATAAAGTATATATAGAACTTTTTAAATATTTAAACATAATATCACCAATAAATAATATGAATATGTATAAAAAAAAATATACTATCTCTCATAATTATAATGGTGATAAAAATGATAATAGTAATAATTAGAACAATATTCTTTTACTTATTTATATGAATAATGGGTAAAAGAAGTAGGACAACTAAGCATAACTGATTTAGTAGTATCTCTTTTAATAGCGGAACTAACAGTAATAAGTATAGAAGATTATGAAAAAAGTATGTTATATTCTTTAATACCTATAATAGTACTAGTATTACTTCAATGTATCTTATCATATTTAAGTTTAAAAAGCCTAAATTTAGAATATTTTTAGAAGGTAATCCATCAGTAATAATAAAGGGTGGTAAAATAAATTATAATGAAATGTTAAAGCAAAGATATAACCTAGATGATTTATTAGTTCAATTAAGAGACAAAGGCTATAGAAGTATTGAAGAAGTAGAATATGCTATTTTAGAGTAGTGGTACCTTATCTGTATTTCCATATGAAACAGGTAAAAGCCCTTTACCATTACCATTAATATTAGATGGAGATATAAAGGAAGATACCATAAAACATCTAAAGAAAGATAAAAAGTGGGTATATAATTTTTTAGATATATAAAATTAGAAGATGTATTCTTTGCCTTTTACAAAGATCGAAATATATTTATCATTAAGAATGATGATTTACTATAGTCATCATTTTTTTGATGTGCTATAATATTATTAGAGGTAATAATATGGAAGAAAAAATAAAAGAGTTAAAAGAACTCATCGATAAAAGTAAAAAAATAGTAGTTTTCACTGGAGCAGGAGTATCAACAGAAAGTGGTATACCAGATTTTAGAAGTAAAGATGGATTATATAATCAAAAATATGACTACCCACCAGAATTAATACTATCTCATGATTTCTTTTATAAATGATCCAGAAGAATTCTATAAATTTTATAAAGACAAATTAAATTCATTAAATGCCATACCCAATATTACACACAAAAAACTAAAAGAATTAGAAGATAAAGGTAAAGATGTAACAATAATAACCCAAAATATAGATGGTCTTCATAGTAAAGCCGGTAGTAGTAAAGTATTAGAATTACATGGAACAATTATGAATAACTATTGCACTAAATGTCATAAATATTATGATGCTAATTATGTTTTTAATAGTAGTGGCATACCAAGATGTACTTGTGGAGGTATAATAAAACCAGACGTCGTATTATATAATGAACCACTTCCAGAAGATGTATGGGAAGAGGCCATTACAGCGGTAGCTAAATCAGATCTAATGATAGTTTTAGGAACGTCTCTTAGAGTTTATCCAGCGGCATATTTAGTAGACTATTTTCATGGAAATTTAGTTTTAATAAATCGTAGTTCAATTGGCCATGAAGATAAAGCCAAACTAATAATAAACGATAAATTAAGCAATGTATTTAGTAAAATATAAGTACCAAACAAAAAAATGGTACTTTTTTATTAATACTTTCATAAATTATTGTGAGGGGTGATATCTTTGTCAGCATATAAGGAAATAGTAACCAAAGCAGTAGTAGGTAAAGGCAAAAAGTATTATCGTAATACTTATACAATAAATACTGAGTTTGCACCTAATACTGTATTAGGATGTTGGGTAATAAATCATAAATTTGAAGGACATGAAGTACATGGAAAAATTGAAATAGATGGTTCCTTTGATGTTAATTTATGGTATTCCTACGATAATGATACTAAGACTTCAGTAATGACCAAAAAGATACCATATAGAGAAGTTGTAACAGTATCACAAAAAGCTGAAGCTGATTCAAGTAATAAGGATATAATTGTAAGAAGCTTAAAACAACCTAGTTGTATCTCTGCTAAAGAAAAAGATAATAGTATAATAATAGATATCGAAAAAAAGAACTAGGAGTCGAAATTGTAGGGGATACTAAAGTAAAAATAGCTATCGAAGAAGATGAAGAGCCGTGGGATGAAATACCAGAAGAAGTAACAGAAGAAGATCTTAAAGACATAGAAGATAATGTAGATCCTGATTATCTTAAAGAAGAGAAATAATTCTTCTTTTTTTTATCGAAATATATACGCAAGATATTATTTTTGATGTATAATAATATTGGTGATACTATGAAAGATAATAAAATAGATGATATATTAATATTAAAAGACTATAATGAAATATCAAAGTTAACTACTGAAGAAATATTAACAAAATATCATACTAAAGAAGAAGGATTAACTAATAAAGAAGCCCAAAAAAGATTAAATAATAATGGAAAAAATATCGTTATAAAAAGAAGTAAATAGAAGTATATTTTACTTTATATTTAATTCGTTAAAAAGAAGAATTTATCATAATACTATTAGTTTTAGCAGTAATAAACTTCTCTTTTAGGGGATAAACTAGGTTCTTTAGTAATCGTATTAATAGCTATAATTAGTATGCTTATCAGAGTACTAGAAGATTATTCAGCATATAAATTTAATAAAAAACTAAGAAGTAAAATAGTATCAACTACTAAAGTAATAAGAGATAATAAAGAATTAGAAATAAAAGTAGAAAATGTAGTAGTAGGAGATATTATATCATTAAATGCTGGAAGCATAATCCCAGCGGATTGTATTGTTGTAAATAGTAAAGATTTATTTGTTAATGAGTCTGTTTTTACAGGAGAATCAATTCCCGTAGAAAAGAAAGAAACTAATAAGAAAGAATATGATAACCTATTTGATATAAAAAATGTCCTATATATGTCTTCAAGCGTCATAAGTGGTACTGCGAAGGCCATAGTGCAAAAAAAACAGGCTTTGATACATATTTAGGTAAAATTGGTAAAGAAATAAATACCAAAAAAAATATAACTGCATTTGATAAAGGAATGAAAGATATTACTAATATGTTAATAAAGTTCATGGTAGTAATATGTCTTATTATTCTTTTTAGTGGATGGAATAATAAGAAGTAATTTTACTGAGGCTATTCTTTTTGCCTTTTCCGTAGCGGTAGGAATAACTCCAAGTATGTTACCAATGATAGTTAATGTAAATTTAACCAAAGGTACTAAAGCCTTAGCTAAAAAAGAAAGTTTTAGTAAAACATATTGAATCCATTCAAAATCTAGGGGCTATTGATACATTATGTACTGATAAAACGGGGACACTTACAGAGAATAAAATAGTACTTCAAAAATATATTGATGTATTAGGAAATGAAGATAACAGTATTTTAGAGTATGCTTATATAAATAGTTATTATTCTTCAGGTATGAAGAATATCGTTGATAGAGCAATAATGATTTATGGTAGTAAACATAATTTAGATAATATATTACCAAAATATGAAAAGATAGATGAAATACCATTCGATTATAATAGGAAGGTAATGAGTATAATCGTTAGAAATAAAAAATACCTATCGCATGATAACTAAAGGTGCCATGGAAGAAGTATTAAAAAAAGATGTACCAAAGTAAAAGTAAAAGGTAAAAGAAGAAGATTTAACTAAAGAATTAATAGACATTGCTACCAATAAAGCTAAAGAAATGGCCACTTCTGGTATGCAAGTTCTAGCTTTAGCGGCTAAAAAAGACAGAGAATGTTCTATCTTTTTGATGAAAACAGTGAAAAAGAAATGACATTTATTGGTTTTGTGGCCTTTTTAGATTCACCTAAAAAAAAGATGTCAAGAAAGTTATAAATAAATTAAGAAAGTATGGTGTAAAAACAAAAATATTAACCGGAGATAATCCATATTCAACTACGATGGTAGCATCATTAGCGGGTATTAATAGTGATGAGATATTAACTGGTGCCGAAATAGATAAATTAAGTGATAAAGCCCTATCAATAAAAAGTAGAAGAAATAGACGTATTTGCCAGATTAAATCCCATCAAAAAGAAAGAGTAGTAAGAATACTAAAAAGTAATGGCCATGTAGTAGGTTATATGGGAGATGGAATTAATGATGCACCATCGTTACGTCAAAGTGATGTTGGTCTCTCAGTAAATACCGCTACAGATATTGCTAAAGAAACAAGTGATATGATATTACTTGAAAAAAACTTAGAAGTAATAGCAGATGGAATAATAGAAGGAAGAAAAGTATATGGTAATATTATAAAATATATGAAAATGGCTTTAAGTGCGGATTTTGGAGATGTATTTAGTATAATGATAGCCAGTATCTTCTTACCATTCTTGCCACTATTACCAATACAAATGTTATTTCAAGATTTCATATATGATTTTTCCCAAATAGGCATACCATATGATAATGTAGATGAAGAATTTATAACATTCCCTAAAAAATGGAATACTAAAGGAATAGCTAAATTTATGATTGTAATGGGAATAACAAGCTCTATAATAGATGTACTAGCATTTCTTACATTCTGGCACCTATTAGGCTATAACAGTATAGACAAAGAAAGTTATTTTCAAACTGCTTGGTTCATAACATCATTAATAACAGAACTTATGATCATCTATAATGTTCGTACATCGAAAGATATTTTTAATAGTAGGCCATCAAAAGTATTATTATTATTAACATTACTATCTAGTATATTAACAATAGTAACTCAATATTATTTCATAAATTTTATCATTCCATTTTGAAATATTGAGTATTAAGTTCTATCTATATTTATTATCTTTAGTAATTTTATATGTATTAATAGTTAGTGTTGTAAAAAGAATATACATCAAAAAAGAATCATGAATGGTTATAATATATTATCCTCTTAAGCCTAAGGTCTTAAGAGGTAAATTAGAGCCTAAGGTCTCTAATTTAATAATTTTCTTAATAAATTACCATAAAATAAGGAAAAAAAGGTTTTTTTTAGTTGACTTTTCCATAATATTATAATATAATTAACAAGGAAACGGAAAGAAGATTAATTTATCTCACCTGATTACTTAAGTAATAGGTAAAAAGCCAACTTAGAATATACATATATTTTTAATTAGCTTTTTTATAGATAAATGAATACTTCTTTAAGTATTCATTTTTTTTGGAGGTGTTAGCTATAGCTACTTTAAAGGATAATCCTATCAACGAACAAATTAGATGTAAGGAAATGATGGTAATTGGACCAAACGGAGAACAACTTGGTGTAAAGAGTAAACAAGATGCTCTTACTCTAGCAGGATATGCTGGATTTGATTTAGTTCTAATGAGTGATAGTGGCAATATGCCAGTATGTAAAATTATGGACTATAACAAGTTTAAGTATGAGAAGAAAAAAAAAACTAAAGAAGCTCAGAAAAAACAAAGAGAAACTATGATCGAAACTAAAGAGTTTAGATTATCTGTTAAGATTGATGTTCATGATTTTGAAAACAAGAGTAAATAACGCTAGAAAAGCTTTTGAAAAAAGGTAATAAAGTAAAAGCAAGTATTAGATTTAAAGGAAGACAAATTGCTCATCCAGAACTTGCTAAGAGAAGTTCTAGATAGATTTTATGAAAAAGTTAGTGATGTTGCCGATATTGAATACAAGCCTAAAATAGAAGGTAGAAGTAATGCATGTCGGATTAATGCCTAAAAAATAGAAGGAGGATATTATGACAAAACTTAAGAAAAATAAAATGAAAACACATAAAGGAATTAAAGAAAGTTTTAAATGTAAGACAAAGTGGATCAATTAGTAAATCAAGACAAGGTGTTTTACATAATACAGGAAAGAATAGTGCTGCTAGAGCTAGTAGTAAGAGACAAGGAACTAGTTTAACAAAGGCTGATTACAAGAGAATTAAAGATATAATATAGGAGGGCTAAGTATGACAAGAGTTAAAGGTGGCACTGTTGCACGTGCTAGAAGAAAAAAAGTATTAAAACAAGCAAAAGGTTATTTTGGTAGTAAACATAGATTATATAAAACTGCTCATGAGCAAGTAATGCATTCAGGAAACTATGCATTTAGAGATAGAAAACAAAATAAGAGAAACTTTAGAAAATTATGGATTACAAGAATAAATGCTGGATGTAGAGAAAACGAAATTTCTTATTCAAGATTTATCGATGGATTAAATAAAGCTGGCGTTACAGTAAATAGAAAAATGTTAAGTGAACTTGCAATTGATAATAAAGAAGCATTTGCTGATTTAGTAACAATCGCTAAAGATGCATTAGCAGGAAAAACTTATACCCAAAAGCTGTAAAGACTGAAGAAGTAAAAAGAAGTAAAAACTGAAACTAAGAAACCTGCTGCTAAAAAGGCTACTACTGCTAAAACAGCAACTAAAAACAGAAACAAAAAAGACAACTACTACTAAAAAAACAACAACAACTGCAAAGAAACCAGCAGCAAAAAAAAAAAAGAGACTGCAAAGAAAACTGAAGAAAAGTAATATTTCTTCTTTTTTTTTGTTTAGTTTTTGGTATAATTTTAAAGAGGGCAGTGATAAAATGGACACATCAAAAATAAGAAACTTTAGTATTATTGCACATATTGATCATGGTAAGAGTACTCTTGCCGATCGTATTTTAGAATATACTGGTGAAGTAGATAAAAGACAAATGAAAGAACAATTATTAGATAATATGGATATTGAAAGAGAAAGAGGTATAACCATAAAACTAAATGCTGTAAGATTATCATATAATGGTTATATGCTTAATTTGATAGATACACCAGGTCATGTTGACTTTAGTTATGAAGTATCAAGATCTTTAGCAGCATGCGAGGGAGCTATTTTAGTAGTAGATGCTACTCAAGGTATTGAAGCCCAAACACTTGCTAATGTATATTTAGCACTAGATAACAATTTAGAAATAATCCCTGTAATAAATAAAATAGATCTTCCTAGTGCCGATATACCTAAAGTAGAAAAAAGAATTATATGATACCTTTGGTTTTACTAGTGAAGAAATAATCAAAGTATCTGCCAAAACAGGAGAAGGAATCCCATTATTAGTAGATGCAATTATAAATAGAGTACCATCTCCTAAACCTATAGAAGATAAATTAAAATGTTTAATATTTGATAGTTATTTTGATTCCTATCGTGGAGTGGTAATTTTAGTTAGAGTAGTATCAGGAAAAATAACTAAAAATACAAAAAAATAAAAATGATGACTACTGGTGCCATATACGATGTCGTATCTTTAGGTTACCATACACCATTCGAACACGAAACAGAATCTTTAAATACCGGAGAGGTAGGCTTTATTACCGCATCTATAAAAAAAGTTTAGAATCAGTTAAAGTAGGCGATACCATAACAGATGCCACTGACGAAGCTAAAGAAGCATTGCCAGGTTACAAACCAATGAAACCAATGGTTTATTGCGGTATTTATCCAATAGAATCAAATAAATATCCTAACTTAAAAAGAAGCAATTGAAAAATTAAAACTAAACGATGCCTCATTAACATTTGAGCCAGAAACATCAAGTACTTTAGGCTTTGGCTTTCGTATGGGATTTTTAGGCCTATTGCATCTAGAAATAATTTCTGAGAGAATAGAAAGAGAATTTGGTATTGATATAATAGCCACTACTCCTTCAGTAAACTATGAAATAGAACTTACTGATAGTAGTATTATATATATTGATAATCCTAGTATGATGCCAGATAAAGTAAAAATAAAAAGTATTAAAGAGCCATATATTTTTACAAATATCTTAGTACCAACAGAATATATAGGGCCAATAATGGAATTATGTCAAGATAAAAAGAGGTATCTATAAAAGTATCGATTATTTAGATAATACAAGAGTAAATATTCATTATGAATTACCACTATCAGAAATAGTATATGATTTCTTCGATAGATTAAAATCATCTACCAAAGGCTTTGCTTCATTTGATTATGAAGTAATAGGTTATAAAGAAAGTGAATTAGTAAAAATGGATGTTATGTTAAATGGTGAAGTAGTAGATGCCTTATCATTGATTGTCCATAAAGATTTTGCCTATGCAAGAGGTAGAAAAATGGTTGATAACCTTAAAAATATCATTCCAAGGCAATTATTTGAAGTACCAGTTCAAGCAGTAATAGGTAGTAAAGTAATTGCTAGAAGTGATATTAAAGCTATGCGCAAAGACGTTTTAGCTAAATGCTATGGAGGAGATATCACCAGAAAAAGAAAACTCCTAGACAAACAAAAAGAAGGTAAAAAAAGATGAAAACAATAGGTAAAGTAGAAATACCTAGCGAAGCCTTCTTAAGTATATTAACAGATTACAAGAAAAACTAATATAATATACTAGAGGTGGTTTTATGAGTAGTAACAAAAAATTAACAAAACAAATAAAAAGAAATATATTAAATAACAATTGTGATTATGATATCATATGTGAATTATTAGTTGTTAATCCAGAAGAAGTAATATCAGGTATTCTAAGTTCTTATCTATATTTATTTAGAAACATAGATAACATTACCAATAGAGATTTATTAAAGGACTTAAATACTATTTTAAATAACTATATAAAAAAAAAATATAAAAACAAAAAAACATTAGAATTAGTATATAATAAAATAGAAATATTTTTAGGAAATTTATCCAAAAGCTTTAATTTAGAAGAGTTAATAAATTTAGAAAAAATATATTTCATTTTTAGTGGATATTCAAAATAAATGCCTAATAAATAACCAGAAAAAAGCTAAAGGTGATAAATATAACTTCATACTATTTCTAATGTTTGAAAAAAGAGATATAGAATTACTAGAAAGATATATAGATATAAATATGAAAGAATTATTAATAAACAATAATATATTACCTTCCATATTTATTAGTATATTAGAAAAAATATATAAAACTAGATGAAGATAATGTTATAGATATAAAATATTATAATCGATTAATAAATATATTTTTAAGAGGCAAAATATATGATAAATTATCTACTTCCAAAGAAGAATATCTAAAAATATTAAAAACATCTAATAAAGATTTCGTATGGAATTTAATAGACAAAATAGAAAACGATGCATATCAAACAAAAGAAGAATTAGAAAAAGATTATAACATATCATTTATAATGCCAACGTATGAAGAATATAAGTATTTAAAAGATGGAAATATTGATTTAACTAGTGAAAATGTTTTTACAATTGATAATAAAGATGATTTATGCTTAGATGATGCAATGTCTATAAAAAGAAATAGCGATGGTACCTATACATTATTTATTCATTTAGCAAATCCAGCGGCAATTATACCATATATGTCAAACACTATGAAAGAAGCATTAAAAAAGAAATCATACAATCTATTTAGCTAATGAAAATATTCCAATATTTAACAGATACTTATCTGACAATATACTTTCACTATTACCAGGTAAATCAACAAATGCATTAACCATCAAAGTAAAAGTAGCTCCAGATTATTCCCTAGATATAAATTCATTAGAAATAGTACCAACTATTGTAGAAAGCAAGCACAAACTAACATATCTAGAAGCAGAACAAACAATAACTACAGGAGGAGAACTATATAATGAATTAATACTATTATCAAAAAATATTTGATCGTCAAGCAATAGATAATCCAAAAGTAAGAGCATATCATAGAATGAAAGAAAAAAATAAGAAATAAAAATAATATTGAATCAGAAGCTCCAATAGCACACATGATGGTTGAACAATGTAATGTTTTTTGCTAATAGTACTATAAATATTATTGATAAAAGAGATAAATTAGACCTAATAATGCCGTGGCGTGTACAACGAGAAGCAGATAGTGAAATAATAAGTGAATACTTAGAAGAAGGAAACTTCGATCCAAACAATAAAAACTTTAGAAATTTACTTAAAGATTATATGATGAAAAGTAAATATTCATATGAAAATATAGGCCATGAAGGATTAGGTATAGAAGGATACGTAAAAATATCTAGTGCCGCAAGACGCGCTATGGATGATTTAGCTATATATGCTCTATATGATTTATATATAAATAGAGCAATGGATGATTTAGATGCTAAATATTATTATTGGGAAAGAGAAATAAAATATTGGTGTGATTATGCCAATAACAAAACAAGTGATAATATAACTTTTTCTCAGCAATACAATTACCTATATAGTAAAGGAAAAATACTAGAAAGAAGGAAGTAATATGAAATTACCAGATATAAAAAGAAGCAAGAGTAAGAACTAAAAACAAAACAGAGGTACTATATGATAAATATAAAGTACCATCATCAGTATGCCATATAGGGCAGGGTAAGACTTATAGTATATTAACCTATGGTTGTCAAATGAATGTTCATGATAGTGAAAATATCAAAGGAATCATGGAAGATTTAGGCTATAATGAAGAAGAAAATTATGAAAAAAGCTGATGTTATTATTCTAAATACTTGTGCCATAAGAGAAAACGCACATAACAAAGTAGTAGGTATTCTAGGAAGAATAAAAAACTAAAAGAAGATAATCCAAATATTATAACAATAATAGGGGTTGTATGCCTCAAGAAGAAGGTATATCAAACATGCTAAAAGATAAATACAAATGGGTAGATATCGTTCTAGGAACACATAATATCTATGATATACCAACACTCTTAGATAATGTTAAAAAAAAAAAAAACAAAATATAGAAGTATATTCCATTGAAGGGGATATCATAGAAAATCTACCAGTAAAAAAAGAGATTCAAACTACAAAGCATGGGTAAACATCCAATACGGCTGTGATAAATTCTGTTCTTACTGTATAGTACCATATACAAGAGGGAAACAAAGAAGTAGATTACCAAAAGATATTCTAAAAGAAATAAACAGTCTAAAAGAAAAAGGATATAAAGAAGTAACATTACTAGGTCAGAACGTAAATGCCTATGGAAAAGATCTAGATATAAATTATAATATGTCTAATCTATTAGAAGATACCGCTAAAACAGGAATAGATAGAATAAGATTCGTAACATCACACCCATGGGATTTCTCTAGTGATATGATAGATACAATAGCAAAATATGACAATATAATGCCATATATTCACTTACCAATTCAATCAGGATCAGATAATATTCTAAAGAAAATGAATAGAAGATATACCATTGAGGAATACAAAAAACTATTCTATGAACTAAAAAGTAAAATAAAAAACGTTAGTATAACTACTGACATCATCGGGATTTCCTAATGAAACAGAAGAAGACTTTCAAAAACATTAGATATATATAATGAATTAAAATATGATTTAGCCTATACATTCATCTATTCACCTAGAGAAGGAACTCCCGCTAGTAAAATGGAAGATAGTGTACCATTAGAAGAAAAAAGAAGAAAGATTACAAAGACTAAATAAAATAGTAAATAAATATGCAAAAGAAGCCAACGAAAAATACTTAGGAAAAACAGTACCAGTATTACTAGAAGGCTACTCAGATAAAAGGTGGTAAATTAATGGGCTATACTGATACTATGAAATTAGTAAATGTAGCAGCAGACCCATCACTAATAGGACAAATAAAAAACGTACTAATAACAGATGTAAAAACATGGTCTATGGAAGGAGAAATAGTAAGTGATAGAAAGTAGTATTGAAAATCTTTTCACTGAAATAAATAATTCTAATGAATATAAAGAATATATAAATATATTAAATATATTAAAAGAAAATAAAGAAATAAATAATCTTATTGAAGAAATAAAATCTTTAGAAAAAAAAAGCTACTAAGCTAGAATATGAAAAGAATAAAGAATATATAGAAATAGACAAACAAATAGAAGAAAAAAACAAAAGTACTAAATAGTAACAAAGAGTACCAAGAATATTTATCAAAATTAAAAGCATTCAATAATACACTTCTAGCATCATCATCACTACTAGATGAATACATAGAAGAAAAAAGTATCAATCTAAAATAAAAATATGACATGATATAAATAAAGAGTTATCAAATGATAACTCTTTATTTAACACCAAAATCTTCATCTTCAACTTCAATAAGTTTTAATATTTCATCAGTAGTAGTAAAACCAGCTAATATCTTAAATAAACCATCTTGAAGCATAGTAATAACATCTTTATTATATACAAGTTTTCTTAGTTCTTCTTTTCTCATACCAGCAGATATAGCATCCCTAATATCTTGATTAATCAAAAGAACTTCTTGAATAGCAATTCTACCATGATAACCATGATTACAATTAGGACATCCTGAAGGATTAGCTTCAAATACTTCAGTTACATCAATACCCAAAACAGTTTTAAATAAATTCTTCTCAGTAACAGTAACAGCCCTTTTAATCTTACATTTATCACATAACTTTCTAGCAAGTTTCTGAGATACAATACCAGTTAAAGCAGAAGCAAGTAAATATCTCTCAACATCCATATCAAGAAGTCTTTCTATAGTATTAAGAGAATTATTAGTATGTATAGTAGATAATACCAAATGACCAGTAATAGAAGCTCTAACAGCAATTTTAGCAGTTTCAGAATCCCTTATCTCACCAATCATAATAATATTAGGATCTTGTCTTAAAATACTTCTTAATACAGTCGCAAAGTCAAGTCCAATTTCACTATTAACCTGTACCTGATTAACTCCTTTAATATCCATTTCTATTGGATCTTCAACAGTAATCAAATTAGATCCTTCAGTATTTAGCTTTTGTAAAAAAGAATATAAGGTAGTAGATTTACCAGTACCAGTAGCACCAGTAACTAAAATAATACCATTAGGAAAATTAAGCATCTTAAGAACCTTATTATAATTAGTTTCACTAAAACACAAATATTCAATACCCTTAAGACTCATAGAATAATCCATAATTCTTATAACAATCTTTTTCTCCTCTTTTAGTAGGTAAAGAAGAAACACGCATATCCAAATCTTTACCATTCATTTTGTCTTTAATAGCACCATCTTGAGGAAGTCTAGTCTCAGTAATATTCATACCAGCCATTATTTTTATTCTGGTAGTAACATTTTGTTTAATCTCCATAGGTAAAAAGTAAAAATTATTTAAAACACCATCAATTCTATATCTAACAACAATACCATCATAAGTAGGATCAAAGTGAATATCACTAGCACCCAAAGAAACACCATTAAGCAAAATAGTATTAACAGCATTAACAACAGGCATCTTAGTAAAATCAATATTCCTACTTTGATTATTAGTAGCCATATTATTACGTTGCATCATATTATTATTGTTAATATTATTAGCATTAGGATTAATCATTTGCGTTTGATTATTCTGTTGCATAATATCCCTCTTTTCATTCTTTTTATTCCAAAAGACTAGATTTTTATTCTATAAATATTATATAATATAATTAATTAAATAGCAATAGTAAAAAGGTGATAAAATTGACGAAATTAGGAAGAAAAGGATTTATGTTAGCAGAAGTAGTAGTGGTATCCGCAGTAATATCTACAGTACTAGTAACAATGTATATAGCTATAAATAGAGTATCTTCTGCTTATGAAACAAGAAATGGCTATTATGATATAGATGCTTTATTCTTCGCAGAAGAAATAAATGATCTTATTAAAGATAAAGAACCCCCAGCAAAGCAAGAACTATCATTAGGGGACTTATCCACTGCATATCAAAACTTAGGCTATAAAGAAGCAAACGGCTATTACATTACACCATCAACACTAAATAATACTATTGAAGGCAAACAAACCCTAAAAAGATTTTATGTCTTACTTAAAAACCAAATTAAGTAATGATAATAACTATAAATATATAATAGTATCAGAATTATGTACTCCTGATGACGATTGTCGTTACTACGCCTTAAAAGTAAAAGTAGGTGATAACAATGGTTAAGTTAAATAAAAAAGGATATTTAGCCGTAGAAGTAATATTAGCTTCCGTAGTAGCAGTCTCTATAGCAGTATTCTAATAGATCTAACAGTAAAAATGGTTAATAAAACTAATGATAACTATACAAATACCTTATTCCTTACAGACAAAGCACTAATTACCAATCACCTTCGTAAAGAAATTAAACAAGATATGAAAAATAATAGTGGACTTAAATCCGCTGATATTAAAAATGGTAGTTGTTATTTAGAATACAATGACAATTCCGGTAAGTGGATAAATATATTAAAAGATGAAGAAAATAGAGATGCAATTGCTTATTCCCCAGGATACAGTAAAACAATAAATAAAGATATAAAATATAGCGATATTAATATAAAAACATGTACATTAGAAAATAACTATTTAATTATAAAAATAAATTTCGAAGATATATTTACTACTAATAATAATAGAGATATTGAAATAGTATTATATAATTCGACAAAATAATTAAAAATATAGGTATATACTATTTTTGGTGATAAAATGAAAAAGAAAATCAAACAAATAGTAGTACCTATTTTTTTATCAGTATTATGTGGTTTTATATGTGGAAGACTAATGTTTAGCATTTATGAAAGAAAAAGGTAAAAACATTCTAGAATTAAATACCATATATTTACTTAAAGATAATTCATATAACGATTACGATAGTATGAAAGCAAGTAGTCTAAGTAATAACTATATATACTATGAAGACGAAGGAAAATATAATACTATTATTGCTATAACCAAAAATAAAGATAATATAGATAAAATAAAAAAAAAACATATAATAAAGAATTAACCATTATGGAATATATACTAAAAAGATGAAGAAATGAACAATAAATTAGAAGCATATGATTTAGAACTAACTAAAGCTCAAAAAAGATGAAGATATAAAAAAGTAATAAATAAAATGATAAACGTATATAAAGATAAAGAAGACGTAAAAATGATTAAAATTAGTTGACAATTTATAATTTTTAATATAGAATTATATATGTAGCAACGGAGTAGTACTCAAGAGGCTGAAGAGGCGCCCCTGCTAAGGGTGTAGACCGGGAAACTGGTGCGAGAGTTCAAATCTCTCCTGCTCCGCCATAATGAAAATCAAACCCGAAAGGGTTTTTTCTTATATATGAAGGTGATATTATGTTTAAAGAAGAATTATCGTTAGTACCACATTTACCAGGATGTTATCTTATGAAAAATAAAGATAACATCGTAATATATGTAGGTAAAAGTAAAAATCTAAAAAACAGATTAAGTTCTTATTTTAATAGAGAACATACAGGAAAAACAATGATGCTAGTAAGAGAAATAGATCATTTTGAATACATAGTTACCAATACAGAAATGGAAAGCCTATTATTAGAAATAAATCTAATAAAAAAATACACTCCCAAATATAATATTTTATATAGAGATGATAAAAGCTATCCTTATATAGAACTTACTGATGAAAAAGTACCAAGATTAAGAATAATAAGAAGAATAAACGTCAAAAAAATAAAAAACAATCTCTTTGGACCATATCCCAATGTTGGAGCAGCTCGCCGTGTAGTAGAAATACTAAATAGAGTATATCCCTTAAGAAAATGTAATACCTATGAAAAAAGAGAATGTCTCTATTATCATATAGGGAGTGTTTAGGTTATTGTACCAAAAACATAGATGAAGAAATAATAAAAGAAATGAAAACAGAAATAATATCATTTCTTAATGGAAATACCAAAGTACTTACTAACAAATTAAAAGAAAAAATGAATAAATATTCCAATAATATGGAATACGAAAAAAAGCCTTAGAATATAAAACTATTAAATTACATAAATATAACTACCGAAAAACAAAAAGTAGATTTAGATGATAGAGTAAATATAGATGTAGTAGGTTATTATAGTAAAGATAATTATATAAGTATCCAAATACTCTTTATAAGAGGTGGAAAGCTATTAGATAGAAATAGAAATATCTTTCCTATGGTCGGCGATGAAGAAGAAGAACTATCTAATTACTTATTAAATTTCTATAGTAAAAATGTATCAAATCCCAAAGAAATATTAGTACCAGATAACATTGATAATTCTACATTTAGTGAGTTATTTAATATAAAATTTATAACCCCAATAAAAGGAGAAAAGAAAAGAATATTATCATTAGCGGAAGATAATGCTAGAATTTACTATGAAGAACAAATGACATATATCAAAAGAGACGAAGATAAAATAACTAATGCCCTAAACGAACTTAAAGAAAAATTAAATATCCCAAGTGCTGATCGAATAGAACTATTCGATAACTCAAATCTATTTGGTAGTTTTAATGTTTCAGGAATGGTTGTCTTCAAGATGGGAAAGCCATCAAAAAAATGATTATCGTAAGTATAAAATAACTAATGATGTAAATGACGATTATGGAACAATGAAAGAAGTAATTTACAGAAGATATTTCAAAGTATTAAAAGAAAACTTAGAAATGCCAGATTTAATCATCGTAGATGGTGGTATCGGTCAAATAAATGTAGCTAGAGAAGTAATATCATCATTAGGATTAAAAATCGAAGTATGTGGCTTAAAAAAGATGATACCCATAGTACCAATATGTTACTAGGCAAAGACCCATTAGAAGAAATAAAAATAGACAAACAAAGTGATTTATTTCTATTACTTACTAAGATGCAAGATGAAGTTCATAATTTTACAATTAGTTATCATAAAAACATTCGTAGTAAAGGAGCTCTATCTTCAGTATTAGATAATATCGAAGGAATAGGGAAGTAAGAAAAAACAAATTATTAAAGAAATATAAAACAATATCAAAAATGAAAGAAGCCCCTTTAGAAGAATTAGAAGAAATACTACCTAAAGATATAGCTGTTTCATTTAAAGACTTCTTACAAGAATATGATAAATAAATAGAATAGTCAATAGATACCATTTTTTAATAAAATAGTAATATTTATTAAAAAAAATAAGGAAAAAACTCTAAAATATTGACAAAATCATAAAATAATAGTACAATCATAATCGGTACATTTTGTTGGAGAATATTAGGTATTGGGACCACTTAATATTCAAAAACTAACTTATAAATAAAAGAAGGAGAATAAAAAATGAAAAAACACATTTATGCAATCAAAAGAAACAGTTGTAAGAGACTGGTATGTAATTGATGCAACAGATATTCCTCTAGGTAGAGTAGCAAGTAAAGCCGCTACAATGTTAAGAGGAAAACACAAAGTTACATATACACCACATGTTGACTGTGGCGATAACATTATTATTATCAATGCAGACAAAGTAGCATTAACAGGTAACAAATTAGAAAATAAGATGTATTATGACCATTCAAGATATGTTGGAGGTCTAAGAGAAAGAACTGCTAAAGAAATGAAAGAAAACTATCCAGTAGAAATGGTAGAAAGAGCAGTAAAAGGAATGCTTCCTCATAACAGATTAGGAAGACAAATGTATAAGAAATTATTCGTATACGCTGGAAATGAACATCCACATACAGCACAAAAACCAAAAAGTAGTAGATATGGGAGGTAATAAATAATGGCTAAAAAGAAAAAAGAAGTTTCTATGGAACTGGTAGAAGAAAAGGTTCAGTAGCAAAAGTTACATTAACTCCAGGTACTGGTAAAATAACTGTAAATGGAAAAGACGTTCATGAATATATGCCTTATGAAGTATTAGTAATGGACTTAAAACAACCATTAGTAGTAACTAAAAATGAAACTACATTCGATGTAAATGCTAGTGTATCAGGAGGAGGTTTCTCAGGACAAACTGGTGCAATCAGACTTGGTATTACAAGAGCATTACTAGAATACGATGCAGGTAATGAAATGAATGAAGATTCATATAGAAAGACTCTTAAAGCAAATGGATTTATAACTAGAGATCCAAGAGTTAAAGAAAGAAAGAAATATGGTCTTAAAAGGTGCTAGAAGAGCTCCACAATTCTCTAAGAGATAGTTGTATCGCACTTGCGAAACCTTGAAATTGTTGATATTTCAAGGTTTTTCTTTACCTCCGTTTGTGTGAACCCCCTCAAATCTTGTCCGTAGCCAACACGTAGCCAACACGTAGCCAACAAAAAATGAGACTACTTTTATCTTAATTTATTAACGGTCTCGACTAAATCTTCTATGTCTTTATGAGTATATACTTTATCCGTAACGTCCGTACTGGCGTGTCCCATTATTCTTTTAATACATAGCTTATTAGCGTCCGTCCTATCCATACGTGTAGCAAAAAAGTGTGTCTAGTGTCGTGTGGCTTATGTGTGTCGCTTAATTCTAGTTGCTCGATTATTTTTTTCCCACTTTTCGTGGTAATAATTCCAATAATTCATTTTAGCATATTCGTAATTATGTATAAGATACTGCAATTATGATCTTTAGATGTATTATACCATTTTTCTACGAGTGGTAATATTCTATCGTGCAATGGTATAACTCTATCTTTGCCAGCCTCAGTTTTTGAGCCACCTATCATATATTTTTGGTCTAGGTATACGTTATCAAGTCTAATGTCTAACAATTCGCCTACACGCATACCAGTATAAATTAGTATCAATATTGTATCTATAAAGTCCATACGATTTATGTTATCCACAATAAATTAATTTCGTTTTCCTCAAACGGTATTCTTACAAGTTTAGTTGTTTTCTTACCAATATCAATAAATACTGAATATTTTTTTACGTTAATGTCGTTTTTAGTGGCAAAATCAAATAATTGGTTCCATAGATTTTTAAACGCCTTTTTTGCTGACCATTTAGTACCCATACCGTCAACGATAGCTTGTAGATGTGTTAATCTAATTTCAATAAGTGGCAAGTTAGCTATATCATTACAATAATTCCAACACATATTATATACTTGTTGCGTTTTGTGAGCTATTTTTGGGTACTTTTCGTTTTTCCATTTTTCAAATAATTGCTCAACAGTTATATTTTTAGTGTCAATATTATATGGGTTTTCGTTGTAGACAGCCAAAGACTGTAAGGCTTGTTGCCGTGTTTCATAGTATCCTAGTATTTTACGTATTTGCTTACCCTCGCTATCCCAACCGATAGTTTTTCTTACCATATATGGTTTGCGTCTTTTCCCCGATAGTTTTTCTATTGAGCCAAACTTGTTAGGTAATCTCATTTTTTTTCACTCTCCTTATTGCTAAAAATCATTATTTTTGCTATAATTAGAGTACATAAAAGAAGATGTCTCGTCGACATTGATTTTATGTACGCTTTATAGCGTTTGAGCTAGTGTTCCAGCACTGGCTCTTTTTTAATGCGGTAAATACAGCCCTCCGCATTATTTATCATTATTTACCATTTTACTATCTATCACGTAGTCGCCTTGCTCCTTAAGATACATATTTACTATTTCTAATATCTTAGCTTGGTTATACTCTTCTAACATAGTACACTTAACAAGTAGCTCTTGCTCAATTTTACTATTAGAACAAGAGACTATAAAATTGTGTAATACAGCGTCTTTAGTATTTAATAATGGGTCAATACGCTCTTTAGGTACATCGTAACCCATTAACCAAGTTTCGTTTACATCTAAAACCTCGGCAAATCGTAATAAATTATCGTTTTTAGGCAGATAGTTGCCCGATAAATAATGTGAAATGGAGGACTTATCTACCCCAGTTTTGTTAGCTAAGTCTACTGGTTTTATATTTTTTTTCTTTTAAAACCAAAGATAGACGATTAGCGAAAGTATCTGTTTTCAATTTATCCCTCCCATATATAATTATACACAAAATTGAGAAAAACACAACTATTTTGGTAAAAAAACAAAAAAGTTTAGAAAAATCAATTTTTTGTATTGACATTCATATTTTTTAATGCTATACTCGTATTGTAGTTGAGAAAACCAAACTACAAAAACATAGAGAGGAGGTATTAAAATGGATAGGGTATATTTCGATTATTCAAAACTTAAAGGTAAAATTGTAGAAGTACTAGGAAATCAAAGTAATTATGCTAAGGCTTTAGGCTTGAGTGAAACATCTATTACAAATAAATTAAATAATGTTGTTTATTTCACTCAAGGCGAAATTATAACCTCAATAGAGGTGTTGCATATTAGTTTGGAGGATATTAGTACTTATTTTTTTACTAAAAAGTTGAGAAAACCAAACAAAATTAAATCGGCGAGACAAGGAGGAACTTATGGAAAACATAAAATCAATGAAAAGTATACCTATAAATATTGTTGCTGAGATTATTGGTAAATCTCCACAGTTTGTAAGAGTAGGTTTACAACAACAAACGTTACCGATAGGTAGTGCGGTTAAGATGTCTACTGAGTGGTGTTATCACGTGTCTTATGAATTATTAAAAAATTATATTGGTGTTGAAAGGATAAATGATTATGAAAAAAAGAAAAATTAAATGGTTAAATGTTGTAAAAGCTGTAATATTTCTATTTTGTATAACAATGATACTGCACGACGTATTTATGCTTATTGTCGGTGGTTGGATAACTGGAGAGTTATACGGCTGGACTTGGTTAGGTTTTATAACATTTATTTTGTTTTGTAGTATTGCTGGTATGATTTATGACGATTTTGAGGAGCAAATAAAAAGTGCGACTAACATTGAGACCGTTACACGCACTAATACTTTTTCACAAAAAGTATATAAATAGTATACCACAAAAATAAGGTTAAATAAAATGGCTGAGGAAAAAAACTTTGAAAACAAAGTTAAAAAATGGTTAAAAGCAAAAGGTATATATTATTTTAAATATTTTGGTAATGCATACTCAACAGCTGGTATTTTAGATTTAACATTATGCGTAAATGGTAAGTTTGTGGGTGTGGAGCTTAAAGCTGAAAAAGGTAAGACTAGTTCGCTACAAGACTATAACATTAAAAAAATACAAGAGAGTGGAGGTATAGCTATTGTTTTAAGACCTAGTGGGTTTGAAGATTTTAAAAAAGATAATTGAGGACTTATTAAATGATCAAACTATATAAATATCAAGAGGAATACTTTAAACACGTTAAACCTAATCACATCTACGATATGGATACTGGTACGGGTAAAACAATAATGGGACTACACCACCACCAAACATATTTTAAAGACAAAAAGTTACTAATTGTAGCTCCAGCGTCAAAAATAAATGAGGGAGGTTGGCAACGTACTATCGAAGAGCATTACCCACAAATAAGCTACGAAACTTGTACTTATAATATGCTAAGCAAAAAATACAACGACTACAAAGGCTATTTTGTAATATTTGACGAGTGCCACCGACTAAAAAATTCAACTGGAGTTTGGGGAAAAGCTGGATATAATCTTACAAAAATAGCAAGTAGATATATCTTACTTAGTGCTACACCAGTACCAAATGGCTGGGAAGATAGCATAAATTATTTTAAGATGTTTGGTCTTACTAAGAATAAAACATCATTTATACGTAATAATGCTATTGTATCTTTAGATAATGGATATATGGAGGTACTAGGTTGGAGAAACGAAACAAAACTAAAAAATATGTGGAAATCAATATCAAGGAGACTATCAAAGGACGAGGCTACTGATTTACCACCTTTAGTATTTGAAGAGATACATTTTAAACCAAGTAATACTTACAAAGTAATAAAAAAGATAGAATATATGACAATACATTATACGACAACCAAATGAAATTAAGACACGGACTAAGACTATATACAAACTTAGATAAAAAAATTGAATATATTAAGGAGTTTGTAGAAAACACAAACGACAATATAATTATATTTTACAATTATGACCAAGAAATTGAACGGCTACAAACAGTACTGAACAGCAAAACCGTTTATGTATGTAATGGTGCCGAAAAAAATTATCCCAAAAAGGGCGAGTGGGATAACATCAAAAATACTGTAACACTAGCCAACTATAAAAGTGGTAGTGAGGCGGTCGAGTTTACATACGCCAATATTATAGTATATTTTAGCCCTACGGATAGTTATACTGAATTTTACCAAAGTTATGGACGTTGCTATCGCAACGGACAAACTAAAAAGTAACAGCTTATAAGTTTGTTACTGATAATACTATCGAGGCTGATATTTATAAAGCACTCGATAATAAACAAGATTTTAATATAAGCCTATGGGAAAGGCAAAATAATTTAATAATAGATAAGGAGACTAAATAGTAAGGAAAAAAGAATTTAAAGAAATGTTAAAAAACTTAAAGGAAATGTTAGAAATGGTAATCAACGAAGATACGGAAAAGAATAAAGAAAAGTTTAGCAATATGATAAGTGAGGCAATTAAACAACCTTGTAAAATAACTATCGAAAAGGATAAAAGAGGACAAGCTGAACTTGGAGTAGAGGGTAATAGACTAGCTTTACTTATAACTTTAGCTGGAGCTGAACAAGGTATCTTAAAACAATTATCTTGCGAACAAAAAAGAGTTTGACTTTATTAAAGGTTTTGTAGGCTATAAGGAGGTAGACTAATGGCTAACCCAAACGTAACTATCGATAGACAAAAATACGTTGGTGGTAGTGATTTACCAAGTATTTTTAGGACTTAATGCTAAATATGGTACAAGCGTATTTGAGTTTGCTAAAAAAAAAGCGGGTATTATACCTAACTCATTTAAAGGTAATCAATTCACTAAATACGGTCAAGTAATGGAGCCAGTAATTAGAGACTATATTAACGCTAAATACCAAGTTAATTATTTAGAAGATACTATTATTGATAGTGATAGAGGATATCGTGGAAATACCGACGGTATTGATAGAAATGTAGATATACCAATATTAGAGATTAAGACTTTGGGGGGAGGAGCTTGATATAGACTACTATACACCCCAATGTCAATTTTATATGGAAACATTTAACCAAGACGCTTGTTTATTAGTAGGTTATAAAAGACCGGCTGACTTTTATACTGGCGTAGATTATGAGCTAGAAAATGATGACAGCTACTTTAATTTAGAGTTTGACGAAAATAATATTGTTACTCACACAATTTATAGAGACCCCAAGCTATGGGCTAAAATTGAGGAACGTATTATCGCATTTAAAAAAGCCGTTGAAAAACTAAGAAAAAATCACGATATGACTGAGGCTGAATTTAATAAAATATTTTATGGTACTGATTTAATTAAAGCCTCTAACAAAATGGCTAAATTAGAAACAAAGCTATTAAAATACAAAGAAATCGAAAAGGAACATAAAAAAGTTAAAGAGGACTTATACAACTTGTTTGAGGAAAAAGGTATTTTATCGTTTGATACTGGCACTATGAAAATTACAAAAGTAGCACCTACTAGTTACGAGACAGTAAGCATAGATACAGCTAAACTTAAAGAAGAAAACGAGAAAATCTATAACAAGTACAAAGTTACAAAAACTACAAATAAAAAGGTTATATTTTAATAACAACTAAAAAAGGAGGATAAATAGTTATGGATAGTTTGTTAGAAAAAAAATGTTAGTAATGGAAATTACTAAAAATTATTGTGAAGATAAAGAAACAATACAAGATGTAATAAAAATTAAAAAAATATACTAATGGAATGGATAAAAGCGAAGATTATGAGACTTGTATAGGTAAAGTAATTGGTCGTATTAGCACTTTATCAAACCTATTGGCTATGAAAAAATTAAAAGATAATAGAGAGGATATGCTTACTCTTATTACTGTATTAGAAAATGAAATTGAAAACTTAAAAAAGTTATTGCTAAGGAGGTAGAGGTAGATGTTGTTACCAGCAAATAAACCAAAAGATAAAGATATTACACCTAAGGTATTCTTTATATGGGGGCTAGTATGAGCGGAAAAACTTACTTGGCTAGACAATTTCCAAACCCACTTATAATAAATACTGACGGCAACGCTAAAAAGGTAGATACACCAAGTGTAGAGGTTTACGACTTTGAAACTTTTGTAAAAGTCTTACAAGAAATTGAGGAGGGTAAACACGAATTTAAAACAATTATTATTGACTTGGTTGACGACGTTAAAACAATGCTACAAAACTATGTATGTAAAAAATACAACGTGGACGACGAGGGCGAGGTACCTTATGGTAAGGGTTATCGTGAGGTAAAAATGGTATGGCAAAAGTTAATGGTTAGATTAAATCAACTACCATATAACGTAATTTTTATATCACATATAGTAGAAATTAGCGAAGATAACCAAACTATCGAAAGACCAAGTCTTGAGCAAAAATACTACAATATGTGTATGGGTAGATGTGATATGTCTATCAAATGCCGTAAAGTAGGACAAACATACTTACAACTATGTGATAGTAAGCGTGATAATTACAACGAGGCTGATGTTAAAGATAAGGTTGTATTAGAAATATTAAAAGGTGTTAAAGGTGTATTTCCAGTACAAAGTCCAGCTACAAGCGGACAAAAACGGAAACGAAAGTAAAAAATACACTTAAAGCCGTACCTTTAAAGAAAACGGAGGTAAAAAAGAATAATGGGAGTATTAGAGTTTATATTTGGTATTATAGTTGTTACAGCTGTTGTTTTTACAGTAGTAGGAGCGGTAGCTATGATATATGACACTAAAAAATTAGAAGAAGAAAACGAAAAATTAAGAGAAGATTTAAAAAAGCACGTGAGCGTAAATTAAAACGTGAATATAAAAAAGCTAGTAACGTAGGAGGTAAGAAATAATGTTACAACCAATTTATTGGATATTAGCTATATCGGTAATGTTACTATTATTATTGGTATCTACTGTATACGGTTTAATTGATAGAATTAAAACAAATAAAGAATTTAAGAAAATCAATAAAAAGCATATTGGTACTTAGATAAACAAATTAAAATGTTAGAAAATATGGAAAGTGAGGATAAATAATTATGGACGATTTATTAAGTATTGCAACAAAAACAATGGAGGGGTTTGATCCAGCAGTAGACAAGGTGGACGACTTTGAGAACTTACCCGACGGAGAGTATAACTGTTTATTAGAAGATGTAACAGCAAGAAAAAGCGAGGAAAAAAAGGCACCAACTGGATAAGTTTTAAATTTAGTGTAATGGACGGGGAATATGAAAATAGATTATTATTTGTTAATTTCTATTTTACTGAAAAAACTATTGAACGTAGTATCAAAGGTATTACTAAATTAGCTTATGATTTTGGTTATAGTTTACCAGCTGACGCATTTACAAGTTATGATACTTTAGCTGAAACATTAAACGGTATAGCTGGAAATCAAGCGACAGTAACACAAAAACAAGTAAAAATGGGTTTGCTAATTACAAAGTAACACCAATAGCATAGTGCGGAGGTGTTACTATGATAATCACGTACGATATTGAGGTGCTAAAGCACGACTGGATAATGGTTTTTAAAGAGGGCGAAGATTATCGAGTAATACATAATAATAGTGAGGAGTTAAAAGCCTACGTTGATAAACTTGTCAATGATAGGAGTATCTTAGTAGGCTTTAACAACTACCATTATGACGATATAGTACTAGCTGGTGTACTTTTTTAGGTAAAGACCCATACGAAATAAGTAAAAAAAATAGTTGTAAATAATGAGCGTGTTAATTACAAACTAAACTTAATAACTCTTGATGTTATGCAAGAGTTACCACTTGGAGTAGGTCTTAAATCAAGTCAAGCCAATTTAGGTATGTCAATAGTTGAGACGCCTATTGACTTTAACTTAGATAGACCTTGTACCAAGGAGGAGTTAGATTTACTTATTGGATATTGTAAAAACGACGTTAAGGATACTGAGTTATTATTTAAAAAAGCGTCAAGACTATTTACAAGCTAAGTTTGAGATAGTAAACGAGTTTAATTTACCAGTACCAAACGTTAAAAAACTAGAGCTATCTTATCTAGTAAAAAGTATTAAAATGTCAAAGAGTAGCTATTCCAAATGATAGACTACATATAGATTATGACCAAAATATAAATTGGGATATTATACCTAAAGAGGTGGCGGACTTTTTTAAAAAATGCGAGTACGACTACCGCTGTGGCGGAGACTATAAAGAAATTGAAAGCCGTAAATTAAAGTTAAATGTTGCTGGAGTACCACACGTATACGCTTTTGGTGGCATACATGGGGCTATTGAAAAATACAACAGTAGCGGTACATTTTTACATATTGACGTATCAAGTTATTATCCTAGTTTAATAATTGTTGACGGATATATGAGTAGAGCCAGTAGCGAGCCACAAATGTTTACTAAGCTAAGAGATACAAGATATATGTATAAAGCCAAAAAAAGACCCACGTCAAAAGATTTATAAAATACTTATTAACGCAACTTTTGGAGCTATGAAAAGTGAGTTTAATACTTTATTTGATCCAAAACAAGCAAACAATATTTGTATCAATGGTCAAATAATATTAACTCAATTAGTCCTAGAGTTAGCCCCATATTGTCAACTAATACAGTCTAACACCGACGGTATAGTTGTTAAATATAAAGAGGCTGACTATGATAAAGTTGTCGATATAGTAACTAATTTTGGTAAAAGGTTTGGACTTACTTTTTGATATAGATAAGATAATAAAAATAGCTCAAAAGATGTAAATAATTATGCTATACAGTTTGAGGACGGACACATTGAGGCTAAAGGACGTTTTGCTAAATTTAATGGGGGTAATTTTATGCAAAATTCTTTAAGTATCATAGATAAAGCGTTAGTAAATTATTACATACATAATATACCAGTACATCAAACAGTAATCGAAACATATAAAAATAACGATTTAGCCCCTTTTCAAATCGTTTGTAAAATGGGTAGCACTTATAACGGTATGTATTATGAGTATGGAGACGAGGGAGATACAAAGCTAATTGAAACTCAAAAAAGTCAACCGTGTATTTGCTACTAATGATAAAAAAATATTGGGGTATATATAAACGTAAAGGCGACAGCTACCAAAAGATAGCTAACACTAGCGAGCATAATATTATCCATAATGATGACTTATCTACTTTTGATAAATCTAAGCTAGACCTTAACTATTATATTAGCCTATGTAAAAAAAATTTATACTAAGGAGGGTATGACAATGTTAAAATTTTTAGAACTAAACGACGAAAAGCAACCCGTAACTAACTTCGACACGACGTATACCTCTTTAGATAAATTAGATAATGCGGGTTTACTACTTAACAATAAAGTTGTAGTTGTAGACTTTGATAATGATAACGATAATGAGAGCGAGATAATAGATTATTTTAAACAACATTATCCCACACTCACAGTTGAAACAACTAGAGGTATCCATTTTTACTACTCTAAGCCTAGTGATGTAGTAATCAAAAATGGAGCTGACAAAATAACCCTTGGTGGTTTTCAAGTAGACTATAAGACGGGTACCAAATCATACGCAATAGTAAAACATAAAAGGTAAAATGCGTGAGGCTAATAGAGAGTTAAGTTTAAAAGACTTACCAGTTTTACCTCTCGAAATGTACCCACTACCTAAAGCTAAAAATATAACTGGTTTAGCTGAGGGCGACGGTCGTAATAATGCACTTTTTTACCACCTAAGGTTAATAAGAGAACAAAAAAAGACGTTGATATTAACAATGTAGCTAATTTTATAAATGATGTGATACTAGGCGAAAAATTAGAGACTAAAGAATTAACAACACTTGTTGAAAGTGTTAGTAATTTAGAAGTAAATATCAATGGTCAATATAACGGCGACCCTAAGGATATGATAGATTTTGGCGAGTTTATAGCTAAGGAGCTTGATGTAAAGATATATAACGGTAGTTTATATTTTAAAGACGGACTTAATTATTCAAGAGATAAAATAAAACTCAACAAAGCGATAAATAAACACTTGAGGCTACGCCGTAGCCAAATGACCGAGCTAGAGGCTCAATTATACATATATGCTGATTTAATAGACAATAAGCAAAAGTTTAATGTTAAGTTACGTAATGGAGTAATTGTTGAGGATAACGTAGTTGATTTTGACTGTGGTTTTACGCCATTTTATCTAGATGTTAGCTATGACCCAACCGCTTACGATAAAAACGTGGACGAGTTTATAAATTTTGTGTGTTGTAACCGTAAAGATATGAGGATAGTATTAGAGGAAATTTTAGGACACATTATACTTGTAAATAAATTTCCTCACAAAATATTTTTCTTAACTGGAAGTGGAGCCAATGGTAAATCTACTTTTGTAGAAATGATAACTAAATGGACTGGCGAATTATCCAGTCATGTGGATATAGCAAACTTTGACGACGGTACAAGCCTAGCTAGTCTTATCGGTAAAGTAGTAAATGTAGCTGACGACGTCGACGCTATTTATTTAGAAAAATCTAAAAACTTAAAAACTATGGCTAGTGGTAATACTGTTGGAGCAAGAGCTATCTACTCTCAACCGATAACACTAAAGAACACAGCAACTTTAATATTTACAGCTAATGAGCCACCGGTATTTAAGGACAAGAGCGACGGTATCGGCCGTAGGTTAGTTATTATACCGTTTGAAAATAAAGTAAAGACACGTATATATAACCTAGACGAGTTATTAAGTACGGATAATGCTAAGAGTTATTTACTTAATTTAGCTTTAGCTGGAGTTAAACGTATTTATGATAACAAGCTGGAGATGTCTACAAGTGAGACTATTGAGCAAGCCACTAAACAATATTATCTTGATAATGATAGTGTTATGGCTTACTTAAATGATTATCCAGCTATCGACAATAACCCAGTAGCTATTGTTTACGAGGCGTATGAGGAGTATTGTGAGGACGCAAACTTAAAAGCTGTTAGTCGTAGTAAATTTACTAGACGCCTTAGTAGTATGGGTTACACAATTAAAGTTATAAAAATGTTAGGTAAGGCTACAAGAGTAATAACAAAAGACTAGTGGTTACACAAAAAGTGTAACTGGTTACACTTTTTCAAAAAAAAAGTGTAACCTCGCTAGCCCTTATAAAATAAGGTAAAACTCTATATGGTTACACAGTTACACTTTTTTATCTTAAAAAATAAAAAATATAAAATAAATATAAAATAAAAAAATAAAAAGAAATTAGCAAAAAAGTGTAACTCCGTAACCGTAAATCACAAACCATTATAAAATAAGGCCAAAAATAGGTTACACAAAATTTAAAAAGTGTAACCAAAGTGTAACTAATGGAGGATAAAATGAAAGAAACCAAAGAAGAACTAAAAGAAAAAATATCTAATTTACAAGAAAAAATCGAAACCTTAGAAAATGATGTTGACTACTGGCAAAAGGAGTATGACGATTTAGACGAGCAACTAGACGAAGTAAATAGTCAACTTGAGAAGTTAGAATATTACGACGGTATAAAAGACATAGATAATTTTATTTGGAGATTAAAATTAGATAATTTATATACCAAAGAACTTGAGGGGTTTATAGAGAATTATTTAAAATTTTATAACTAATATAAGGGGTATTGGTTAGAAAGGAAAAAATAAAAATGAAAGTAAAAAAAGAAAGTGCAAGGAAAAAGAGATTGAGCTAAATTATAGAAGAGTTAAAAAGTATCCACACGGGTACATATTATACAACGTCTATAAGATGTTGGGTAAAACCAAAAAGATATTTTTATATAGAATGTGTTTAACTAGCTCACAAATTAAAGAAATCGAAAAGACTGGATATATGATAACTGACGAGGAGGTGTTTAAGTAATGTATGTAGTTAAAGTTGGAGATTATTATATTAGAGATGTTGAGGGTAGTATAAATAAGCTCAATAATCAAATTTATTACATAAGTGAAATTATAATGTCTAAAGAACTAATGAAAAGTTGGAATAAGGATATTGCTAAGCAACTAGCCAAAAGTGTTAATGGCGAGGTTATTTGTATGGCTGAGGAGGTTACTAATGAATAAACAATTATTACAAAGAGAAAATGACCGACTTAGAGAAGAGATAAGAGAAAAAGACAAAAGAATACACGAGCTTAAAATGGATATTTATAAATATGCCCAACCCGATAGGGAATTAAACCTACAATATATGTTGTTAATGGGAAAATACAATAAATTACTAGATAGTTGTTTGAGTAAAGAGACTGAACATATTACTTATAATGGTGATCTGTATGATATTAAAAGTATAGATTATCATAAAGATGTTGATAGCGTAGACACATTAAATATTGAGGCTGTGCAAATACCAAGTGAAAAAGGCTTGATAAATAACTTAGCCGAGCCTTTTAGAAACGTTGCTAAAGAACTCAATAAAATCTTTTTTGGAAATACGGAGGACTAGTCTATGTTTACCATACGAAACTTTACTGATACAAAATGTGAGCTAGATGTAGCAAAAACTAGGCTAAACTTTCTAATGGATAAGAAAGAGAGACTATATTGTAAGTATTTTCCTATTACTCCTACACTTAAAAAGGTCATGGTTGACGGAGGAGAAAAGAATAACGACAAAATGGCTGATTATTTACACGAATTACACGAAATAGACCTTGGTACTGGTAAAAGTTTAGCCGAGGAAATCACATATCAACAACAAAACATTGATAAGTTACAAGGATATTTAAACAATATGAGTGATAGTCTATCTAAAATGACTGGTATAGAGTACAAATTATATTATGAAATCGTTGTAAAAGGAGTAAATATTAGTAAGGCTGTTGGGAATATAGCCAACGAAACGGGTAAGGATACGAGTACAATATGGAAAAATTATTACAGTAAAATCAAAAAAGATATTAAAAAGTTAATAATTTTACAAAAAGTCTAGTGATTATCTAGTAAAAAACGTGCTAAAATGTATAATGTAGAAATACAATAAAGGATACTCCAAAAGGGCGTCCTTTTTTCTATGTTTGGAGGGTAGATTATGCTAGAGACTTTATTTACGATAATTATATTTATACTTATGTTTATATGGTCTAGTTTAATATTTATCTTAGCTAATATAGATAGAATTTTTAAGGAGGACGACAGTATGGATAAAAATGTTATTAAGGTAAAAGCCGATAAAGACGGTAAGTATTTCATTACATTATACGGCACTAGATACCAAATTGTACTTGAAGAAACAAAGCCAGCAACTAAACCAGCAAAAGCTGACAAAGAATAATAACTCAGTATTAAACAATAAAGGAGGTGGTACGGTTATGGCTATTAAAAACGTAAAAGTTTATAAAGTAGGCGACAAACTAACTCCTAAACAACAACGTTGGATAGACGAGTATATTAAATGCGACGATTATACAACAGCGTCTCGTAACGCCGGATATAGTGGTAATGATACAACACTTAAAAATATGGGCTATCAAAATAGTATTAAATTTAAAGAAATCTTGGACGCTCGTAGGCTTGAGTTGAGTGAAACAATAAATAATAAAAAAATGTTGCTGAGCTTGAGGATATATTTGAATTTTGGACTAAAGTATTTAAAGACGAGGACGCTAAAATGTATGACCGTATCAAAGCAAGTGAGCTTTTAGCTAAGGCCAAAGGAGGCTTTATTGAAAAGCGAGAGATCAAAGTTGTTGATACTGACTGGTTTATTGAGGAGTAATATAAGTGGCTAAGAAGTTAAACCCCGCAATATTTAACGACTGGGTTTATAACGGTATAGACGACTACTCACACCGTATAGAGGTTTATATGGGTGGTGCTGGTAGTGGTAAGTCGTATGGAGCCACACAAAAAGTATTATTGAAAGCCTTAAAGTATAAACGTACAGTATTGGTAATACGTAAAAATACAGCGTACTATAAAGCACTCGATATGGGCGTTATTTATAACACACCTACGTAATAGTGGTTATTATGAACAATGCCGTATAAATCGTAGTGATTTTGAGATAGAGCTACCCAATGGCTCTATTTTTATATTTAAAGGTTTAGACGACGAGGAAAAGATTAAGTCAATAGACGGTATAACGGATATAGTAGTTGAAGAGGCTACCGAACTAACCGAGGACGAATTTACACAGTTAAACTTACGTTTAAGAGCGTTGGTTGATTTTCCACAAATATATTTAATGTTTAACCCAATAAGTAAAAAAAGAACTGGGTATATAACTATTTCTTTGTTGGTGAGCTACCTTTAAATGTAAAAATAATTAAGACTACATACAAGGATAATAAGTTTTTAAGTGCTGAGTATATAGCTGAGCTTGAGAGGTTGCAATATAGAAACCCCGCTTATTATCGTATCTATACCTTAGGAGAGTTTGCTACACTAGATAAATTAGTTTTCGGTACATATACGACTAAGATAATAAGTGATAAAGAGGTTGAGGGTTTAAAGCGTTGGATAGGACTAGACTTTGGATACATCAACGACCCGTCCGCTCTTGTTTGGGGTTATATAGATACCATAAAAAAAGAAAATATATGTTACTGGAGAGTATGTACGTAAAGGTATGAAAAATGACGAGATAGCTGAGACAATGATAGATTTAGGACTAGCCAAAGATAAGTCTTATGGAGATAGTGCTGAGCGTAAAAGTATTGACGAGATTAAGGATAAAGGTATTAACATAGAGCCTACCGAAAAAGGTAAAGGTTCCATTATTCACGGTATCCAATGGATACAACAATACGAGCTTATAGTTGACGAACGTTGCTACAAAGTTATTGAGGAGTTAGAAAACTATACTTGGAAGAAAGACAAAAGACTGGAGAGTACATTAATGAGCCAGTTGATACATTTAATCATACAATAGACGCTATTAGATATGGGTTAAATAAATACATAAAAGGAACAAAAAACGCCTAAGGTTTACGCTAAACCAGTTGGCCTATAAAAGGAGCTGAAAGTATGGAGATAAGGATAAAAGACTATATTTATCAAATTATAGAGGTAGACGATACGGATAAAGATTTTATGACAAATAAAGGTTTAGCGTTATATGGTCAAACTATTTATCCACATCAAATAATAAAACTTTATAAAGATTTATTACCTACAAGAAAACGTCAAACTCTCATACACGAATTAACACACGCATTTATGGACGTTTATTTGCCGAGCCAACACGTTAAGGATAAGTTTGATGAAGAAGATATATGTTGTTTTATGGCAACATATAGCGAGGATATATTAAAAATTGTAAATGACTATTTTAAATAAGGAGGAAGTTATATGAAAAAAAGACAAAGACTTATTTGACACCTAGCGAAAGAACGAAAGCAAAAAAACGTTTTGGAGATTACAAATGTAGTATAGCTAAAGATAATCAAGGTTATTATGCTTATACTCATAGAGCTAGGGAGCAAATCTTATGAGACTTTAGATAAACTACCTAAAAGTAAAGTTAAATTTATAGAAAGTACTGGATAATAAGGAGGCGTAAAAATGTATACATTATCAAAGGATACGGAAATAACAAAACCTAGTATTAAATGATGTTATAACCTATAATGAAAAAAAATATAAAGGTAGACTAAAACGACTTGGAGATTATTATATCGGTAAACAAGATATAATGGGTCGTACCAAAGAGGATAGACTTAAAAATAATAAGGTTATGATAAATCACGCTAAGTATATTACTGATACTAATGTTGGTTATTTACTTGGTAACCCAGTTGACTATCAAGTTGGTAAAAATGAAAAAGGAGAGCTTGCTTATAATATAGAGCCAGTATTGGACGCTTATAAAAAGCAAACTATCAATGACTTAGATACTGAAATAGCTAAAGATGTTAGTATTTTTGGTTATCAATATGAATATGTATATGCAAATAGCGAGGCTGAACCTCGTAGCTGTGAAATAGACGACGATAACGCTATCATAGTATACGACGATACAGTTGAGCATAATAAATTATTTGCTTTAATATATAGACCAATATATAAAGGTAACACATTTAAGTACTGGGATATTATTTTTGTAGACGATAAACAAGAAATACATTATAAAAGTAGTGATAAAACATTAAAAAAACAAGGTAAGCCTAAAGCTCACGCTTTTGGTAAAGTGCCTTTAATATGTTATAAGAATAACCCCTGAGCTTTTAGGAGATTTTGAGCCAGTTATTAGTTTAATTGACGCATATAACCTACTACAAAGCGATAGGGTTAATGATAAGGAGCAATTAGTAGACGCTATACTATGTTTATACGGTATGGACTTTGACGATGATCAAGCCGAAATGTTAAAGGATAGTCGTATGTTAGCTAATATACCTACTGACGGTAGAGTTGAGTACTTAGTAAAGACTTTACAAGAGAACGATGTAGATATATTAAGACAAAACCTTGAGAACGACATACACAAAATAAGTATGGTACCAAATATGAGCGACGAAAATTTCGCTAATAACTCAAGTGGTGTGGCTATTAGATATAAATTATTAGCGTTTGAACAAAACATAAAAAATAAAGAGCGTTATATGGAAAAAGGACTAATGGAACGTTTTGAGTTATATAACAATTTCTTGGTTAAGATGTCTAAAAATGCAAGAGGTACCTATTGAAGAGGTAGACGCTGTATTTAAACGTAATTTACCAAGTAATGATTTTGAAACTAGCCAAATGATAAATAATTTAGCTGACTTTTTACCAGCTGAGACTTTAGTAAGTCAATTATCGTTTGTTAAAGACGCAAGCGAAGAGGTTGAACTTAAAAACTAGAGGACGAGACTAAACCAAGCGACCCATACGACGATTTATTCAAACAAAACGAAATTGGAGACGCTAATGTTAAAGAAGATATGGACAACGATAATCAAATGGATACTGATAACGCTGTAAATGTTTAGGGGTGTAAGCTATGGCTAAAACATCTACCTACTGGAATAAAAGGGCTGTTAAAAGACTTAGTGAGGCTGAAAAATCAAGCGAGAAATATATAAGGCGTGTTAAAGCAATTTATGAACAAGCCTACAAGGATATAGATAAACAGTTGGTTAGTGTTTATAGGAATTATAGTAATGATACTGGGTTGGACGTGCAAAAAGCTCAAAGAGTTGCTTACTCGTAGTGAGACTAAGAAAACTTGGGAGGAAATGAAACGTCAAGGCTTAGACAAATACACTAAAAAATAACTATAAATCTCGAATAACGAGGCTAGAGCAAATACAAGCTCAAATATATGCTAAAGTTAAACAAATATATCCAAAGGAAGAACTAGAGCAAACAATGTGCTATAAAGGTGTTATCAATGATAGCTATTATAAAGCTATTTATGATACACAAATGGGTACTGGATATGACTTTAGTTTTAATAAAATTGATAAAAATATGACTACCGCTTTATTAAACGAAAACTGGAGCGGTGTAAATTATAGCCAGCGTATATGGGGTAATACTGATATACTAGCGGATAGTTTAAGCCAAGTACTTGGTGGTGCGTTATTAAGTGGTCAAAGCATAGAAAAAACTACTAAACAAATTAAAGATAGATTTAATGTTAGTAAGTATTATGCTGAGCGTTTAGTTAGAACTGAAACAAATCACTTTAATAATAATGAGGCTGACGCTATGGCTTATGAGGAAATGGGTATCGATAAATATGTTTTTGTTGCTACTTTGGATAATCGTACAAGTGAAACGTGCCAAAATCACGACGGTAAGGTGTATAATTATAAAGATAAAGAGGCTGGAGTAAATTATCCACCTCTGCACCCTAATTGTCGTAGTAAAACACGTGGATACTTGGGCGAAGAGGCTGAGAAAACACTAAAACGTAGAGCTAGAAACCCAATTACTGGTAAAACTGAGATAATAGATAATATGTCTTATAAAGACTGGTTAAAAGCTCATAATGATAATGTAATATCATTAAATAATGGTAAATGGGGAGTAAATAGCATAAATAAAGATATTAACGATAACTTTAATAATGCGTATGATCTAATTAACTTTAAGGATAAAGCTAATAGTAATATTTACAATAATATGAATAAATTAAACATAAGAGCCTTTGACGACGCTGGAAATAAAAGTCCACATTATAGTCCAGCTACAAACTCAATACATTTATCACAAACGGTTAATACTAGAAATGCTGGAACAGTTATACACGAACTAGGACACGCTGTTGATTTTAATAGTGGAACAAATATACAGTTAAGTCTTGAGGGTAACCTAACAAGTATAATTGATAAATATTATAGTGATAATAAAAATGTATTACCAAAAGAAATGACTAAATATTTAGAAAATATAAATAATAAAGTTGTTAAGGTATTAACTAAATCAAATAATAATGCTATAATAGATAATGAATTGATACGAAATACTAGAATTGAGTTAAGTAAAGTAAATAAAAGATATGACGCTCCTAATAGATTAAGTGATATGTTTAGTGCGTTAACCAAAGGAGGAGCTAACAGTAATTTATTTGCTAAACACAGTAAAGATTATTGGAGTAATGAGGGTACACGTGAGACTGAGTTATTTGCTCAATTTACATACCTAAAAATGACTAATAGTAAGTTAGAGCTAAATACATTAAAAAAAATGTGTACCTACTGTATACGAGGAACTAGATAAAATGTATACTAAGGCTGGTAATATAATGAGGAGGTTAAAATAATGACATTAAAAGAATTATTAAAAGAATATTCTAAACTATTCCCAAATGACGGTTTTTTTCCCGAGTGGGACGAAGCTACTAATGAGGATAAAATAGAAATGTTAAACGAGGCTATTAAGGATAAAAAGATATAGCCGAAACAAAAAATATTTAAAGAAAAATACGAGGAAAAAGTATTATAGACGCTAAATAAGGCGTCTTTTATTTTGGAAATCTCGCCGTTTGACCTTATCTATTATTAAAGTTTTCAATGAACCCCCTTTATATATGATTTATTAAACAAATGGGGCGAGAAATGTAACCAAATGAGGTTTAGAGGTTACGCTTAATATTGGTTACTAACGTGTAAGAACGCTTATAAACGTGTAGTGGGTTAGTGTAAAAGGATACAGTAATAGCGGTAGCTCCCTTACCAATTATAATTTTTAGAAACGAGACGCAAGTATACAGCGTCTTTTTTTTTTTCATACTATAAAACGAAAAACTAACAATTTTCGTTTTATAAAAAATTTAGCCGACGGGCGTAAAACGGAGAAAGGACGGTTATTTATATGGAAGATAACAAAACTAGTACTCAAGGTACAAATACAGCTAATGTACCTACAAACGAGGACAAGAACGCTGGAAATAAAACTTTTCTCAAGCGGATATGGATAATTTAGCTGGAAAAATACGAGGCGAAGAAAAAGCCAAAAACGAACAAGCTATCAAAGACGCTGTCGCTAGTGCTATCGCTGAATATGATAGACAAGCTAAATTAACTGAGGAGCAAAAGGAAAGTGAGGCTAAAAAGTAAACGTGAGGCTGAGTTAAAAGCACGTGAGGACAATATTACTTTACGTGAAAGAAAACTACAAGCTCAAGAATTACTAAGCCAAAAAAATATCCCTATTGACTTAGTGGACTTTGTAGTAGATTTAGACGAAAACAAAACAAAGGATAATATCGAAAAACTAGCTAAAACTTACAATAAGTCAGTAGAGACTGGAGTAACTGATAAATTAAAAGGCACTCCACCGACGGACTTTTCTAGCAGAAATAATGATAATACCGATAAACCTAAAAAGATTATTGGTGCTTTTTAATGTCAAAAAATTAAGAAATAGGAGAGTGATGTAATAATGGCAAGACAAGACGCAAATAGTATTTATATAAATGATACTGATAAAGATAAGTTAGCTGAAACTTACGGAGAAGTAATTGAGGCTGTACAAAAAGGTGCAATTAGTGAACAAATTAAAAAATAAAAATTATAGTGGAGACCCTAGTACTGGTAGTGTAGAAATCGATAGATTTAAAAATGCTACTATCAATGATTTAGGAACAGCTAGAACTGGTGGTAAAGGAGACCAAGTTAAAAATACTGGTAAAGTAACTATTAACGTAGATACTGATAAAGAAATTGTAGAAGAAATTGCTAAAAAGGATATTAAGTTATACGGTATAACTGGTATAGCTGAAAAGAGAAAAGCTAACCATATTAAACGTATGATAGCTTACTTAGATACTCAATTTTTCACTAAAGCTGAGGCTGAGGGCACAGAAATCACACCAACAGCTAACGCTAAAACAATAGCTGAAAAATTAGAGGAATTAATCGTATCCGTTGAAACTACTGTTAATGACTGGGTAGACGGTGTAGATAGAGATATGTTAGTAGTAACTGTTACACCAACAGTATACTCACAACTATTAAACTATATTGATAGTGTGCCTAACTCTGTAACTGGTTTAACTGACGAATATTTCCACAAAGTACGTATTTACTCTAACCACAGACAAACTAAATCTATGATATGTATGATAGACGGTGCCGTAGGTCAATTAGTAACTACTGACGAATACGACGCTGAAAAAATACCACTATCAAACGATATTGCACTTGAATTATTTTTTTCTCAAAAGGTACAAAAGCTGTTATGCCTGACTTAATTAAGTTTGTTGCTTAATTAAGCGAAAATAACGCAAAAATCTAAGAAAGGTTAAAGGTGGACGTAATGAAAAAATTTAAAGACGTTAGAACTGGTGTTGTTGAAATAGTTACTAATAAAGAACTAATCAAACAATACGAAAATCATAGCGAGGTTTATGAGTTAGTAGGAGATAAAAATACTGACAATGAGCCTACTTTAAAAGAATTAAAAGAACAAGCTGATGTTTTAGGTATTGAATATAAAGCAAGAGTTACAAAAGCTGAACTTTTAGAACTTATCGCCAACGCTGAATAGTTACGAAAGTCTACTACTAAAAAGGAGGTGTAAGTATGGACGAGATAATCGCTAACATAAAGAAATACTTAAAAATTAAATAAAAATACAGACGCAATAGATAAAGAAAACGAGGGGTTACTCGATTTTGTTATTGGCGAGGTATTAGATAGAGTACAACTTTATTTAAACAGCGAGACTATACCTACTAAGCTAGAGCGTATTTTAGCTAATATAGTTAATACTGGTTTAAAGAAATGTCTTAAAGAGATAGAAATATCAAGCGAGGACAATACAGCTGTCGACCAAGTTGTTACAAGTATTAGCGATAACGGACAGTCTATATCATACGCCAACGAGGTAACACAGTATTTTACAACAGTAAGCGACAAAGAGTTGTTTACTGGTTTTACTGGTTTACTTAGTAGATATAGGAGGGTTAAAGTTGTATATCCCAAAATCAATGACGAAACAAATAGCTAAAACTTTTTACGACAAAGAGGTATCGGTATTGGTTAAACAGTCCAATATTGACGCTGAGGGTGGCGTAACAAGTAAAGGTTATGATGTAATAGATACATTTAAAGGTAATGTTAATTTTTCAAACTGTAAGCAAATACAAGAGGAGTACGGACTTGACTATAACATAGATGTATCAATAACAACGGACTATAATTTACTTAAAATCAATGATATTATTAAATATCAAGAAATTATATACAATGTTACTGATATTTTACCTAGTGATAGTCATTTACTCGTAGTTGCTACAAAATGGCGACAGTAACAATAAAAAACGTTGACCGTTTAATACAACGTTTAAATAAAATTGCTAATATGGACTTAAAGGAGAAAATGGTACAAGCTACAAAGGTAGTACACGCTCAAGCCAAAACCTTAGCTCCCGTTGATACTGGTAATCTTGCTGGTAGTATACACATGGAGGTTAATAAAAAAGGCGAGAATATGGAGGGGCGTGTATATACTAATGTACAATATGCTCCTTATGTTGAGTTTGGTACTGGTATAAAAGGTAATGGTAGTTATCCTTATAAGGTAGAGGGTCTTAATTTATCTTATCGTAATAGCCCTTGGGTATTTACACCCGACGGAGGCGAGACTTTTTATCGAACTAAAGGACAAGTTGCTCAACCTTTTATGTATCCAGCATTAAAACAAAATGAGAAATACATAAAGCAATTATTTAAAGACGGTGTAAAAGACAATTTATCTAAAAATTGTAAAGGAGGTCGATAGTTATGTACTTACCTAAAAGTGATGTTTATAACAGTTTGAAAGAATTAAATTACTATGTATCACAAACTCAACCAGCTACATTTAACGATTTACCAGCCATTATATTTAGCGTTGGTAATAATGCTTTAGATTATGATTTAGATAACAATATAATAAGTCAAGATTTAGAGATAGTTGTAGATATATGGGCTGAGGATAGTGTAACAGCTAGTAAAGTATTATCTCAAGTTGAGGAAATAATGCGAAAAAATCTATACAAGATGTCGTATTCAAACGACGTGCCAAATAACGGAAATCTATATCATATTTTAAATAGATTTACCAAGATAGTTTAACACCTTTGAGGTGTTTTTATTTTACCAAAAAAGGAGGTAATGATATGAACGAAGAAGTTAAACAAGCTACTCGTACTATGGGTACTACTCTTACAAAAGGTAAGAGTGGAGACGAAACAGCTGACTTAAAAATTGCTAACTTAACATCTATTGGAGAAATAGGTGTCGAAAGTGAAGAAATTGACACTACTGACATGGATAGTCCAGACGATTATAAGGAAAGTATAGCGGGCTTAAAAGACGCTGGAGAGGTGCCTATTGCTGGTAACATTAAAGACGAAAGTAATGTTGAAAAAATGCTAGCTTTAGCTGAAAGCCGTAGCGTCGAGAAGTGGACTGTTACTTATCCAAGTGGTGCTAAATGGGTATTTAATGCTTATGTTAAGTCTTTCAAAGACGGAGAAAAAACTACGGACGGTTTAGCTACTTTTACAGCTACTCTACGTGTTAGCGGTAAACCAGTTTATACTAAATCGGCTTAATAATACGGGAGGTCGGTTTAGAGCTGGTCTCCCGCTTTTTTTTTGTATAAAAAACTAAGAAATAGGAGGATATTAAAAATGAAATTAAATTTAAAATATAATGCAACAAAAGTAGACGAAATAGAACAAAGTAAAAAGCTACCAATAGAAAATTGTATCGCTGATACAACTATTGGAAATTTAGCATTATTTATCCAAAAAGGACTAATCGACGATAACGGAAATCACGGTGTAAGTAAAAAATGTAGCAATATCAACAATTGACAATTACTTAGCTGAAAACGATAAAGACGAGTTAGTTATGGATATTATGGAGGCTTTAATTAACGGTGGTTTTTTATCGAGGGACGTGGACTTGGAGAAGATAAGAACTTTGAAAACGAAACGTCAAGCTCAGTTGAACGAAGAAATCGACAACAACCTATAAAAGAATATAAATATTTTGGCGATATGTGGCGAGATATGGAGGAGGACGCTATTAGAATAGGTCTTGATCTCCATTATTTTTGGAGTTTAAACCCAAAACAATGGGAAAAGTATGTCAAAGTATTTAATGAAAAGGAAAAACAAAGGTTGAAAGAGATAGATACGCTTAACTATGTTTTAGGTAAGTATGTAGCTTTTGGTGTCAATGACCCAAAACATTATCCTAGTAAACCTTTTAGTGAAAACGACACCGACTTAAAGCCTATGACGGACGAAGAAATGGAAAGACAAGCCCGTCGTAACACAATAAAAATGGGAGGTGTTATTAAATGACAGTTGACGAGTTACAAGTCTTGATAACAGCCAATACAACAGCTTTACCAAAAAGAAATTGCTAAAACTAATGGAACGATAGCTAGTTTAAAAAAAGAGTGCTGATAAAAGCCAAAGTGGTATAACCTCAGCTTTTAAAAAGCTAAAAACTGGTATTGTTGCTTTAGGTATTGGTAAAGTTATAAAAGATAGCATAACAATGGGTATGAACGCTGTTGAAAGTGATAGCTTATTCGAGACATCTTTAGGTAAATGGGCTGATAGTGTAAGAGACTGGAGCGAGGAAACAGCTAACGCACTTGGTCTTAATGCTGTCGCCATGAGAAAAAATACGGGTGTTATTTATAATATGACTAGCTCAATGGGAGTGGCTGAGGATAACGCCTTGAAGATGTCAAAAGGTATAAGTTTATTAAGCGAAGATATGGCGTCCTTTTATAACCTAGACAGTAGCGAGGCTTTTAATAAATTAAGAGCGGGTCTTACTGGAGAAACCGAGCCATTAAAAGCGTTAGGTATCTTAGTAGACGAAAATACTGTAAAACAAGTAGCTTATAGCGAGGGTATAGCTCAAAATGGTGCTGAACTAACACAGCAACAAAAAGTACTTGCTCGTTATGTAGCTATTTTAAAACAAACGGGTAACGCTCAAGGAGATTTAGCCCGTACAATAGATAGTCCAGCTAACCAGTTGAGACTATTAAAAATCAAGTTAGTCAACTAGGACTAGCTTTTTTCTAATTTTTAATGCCAGTTATAAGTGCTGTTTTACCATATATTACAGCTTTTGTAAAAGTAATAACGTCGGCATTAAATACCTTAGCTAAGTTTATGGGTCTAAAAAGTACCAATGCTAGTAACGAAACAGCTAAAATAAGCTCTAATGTTGGTGGCTTAGGTAGTGGTTTAGACGACGCAAACAAAAAGCTAAAAAATTAAAAGGTACTTTAGCAAGTTTTGACGAAATGAACGTATTACAAGACAACTCTAGTGATAGTAGCTCTAGTGATAGTAGCGGAAGTGGTGCTAGTACTGGAGCAATAGATTTTGACTTAGGCGAATACGACGCTCACTTGGACTGGGTAAGTAGTAAAACTGATGCTATCGCTGAAAATATAAAAAATGCGTTTAAGAGTGTTGGAGATGTAATTAGCTCAATATGGAACACAGCCCCAGTACAAGCATTTACTAATTTAATAAGTACTGAGTTTAATTTTATAAAAGATTTAGCTGTACAGCTAGGTACTGATTTATGGACTAATATGTCTATGACTTGGTCTAATATTGAGGGTAACGTTAGTACAACACTTACTAATATATCTACATTATTTACAACTATGTGGACCGATTTAGCGAACGGTATTGAAGTTTGGGGTCAACCTATTATTGACGGAGTTACCGGTGTGTTTAATTCTATATGGAAAGACGCTATCGACCCAGCTATACAGTTAATTACTAAAGCATGGACTGATTTTAGCGGTATACTTGTAAATCTATGGAACGAACACGGCAAACCACTTATTGATAATATAGGAGAGTTTGCTACTAAAACAATAGCTTTATTTCAAAGTATATGGGATAACGTAATCGAGCCAATAGTTACTCCGTTTTTAGAGACTTTGTCTTGGCTATGGGAGGAACATATAAGTAAAATAGTTGCAAAAGTTGGGGACTTTGTAGGTAAATTAGTCAATGGAGCCTTAGAAATTTACAATAAATTTATACAGCCAATAGTCATGTGGTTACTAGAAAAACTAGCCCCAGCTTGGTCGTTTTTATCTAGTGCCGTTATTGGCGTTTTAGGGTCTATTTTTTGCTGTTGTAAGTGATGTAATAGGCTCTATTATTGAGTACTAGGTGGAATTATTGACTTTATAGTTGGTATTTTTACTGGTAACTGGAAAAAAGCATGGAACGGAATAAAAGATATATTTAAAAAATATAATTGACGGTTTGGTTGGTATTTTCAAATTTCCAATAAACTTAATAATTGACGGTATTAATGCTTTTATTAGTGGCTTAAACAAAATAAAAATACCAGATTGGGTGCCAGCTGTGTGGGGGTAAAGGTATAAATATACCTAAAATACCTAAATTAGCTAGAGGTGGTATTATTGATAGCCCAACTATTGCTATGGTTGGAGAGGCTGGTAAAGAGGCTGTAATGCCACTAGAACGCAATACAAGTTGGATAAATCAACTAGCCGATAAATTAGCTGATAAAATAGGAGGTAACAACAGTAACCCTATTCAATTAATAGTAAAATTGGAGAGGATACTATCTTGATAAATTCATACAAGGTATGAAAGATAAAGACTTTGAAACAAACGGGGAGGTGTTTAGTATATGATATATAACGGAGATTTAATTAAAATCAATAGTACTAAAATATCCTCTATTGTAAATTACAAAGTAGGACGTAATAAGCTATGGAAAGACGCCGAGCGTAATATGAACGGAGACGTAAGAGCTACGCTAATAGGTATATATCCAAAGATAGAGTTAAATATTGGTGTTACCACTCAAGAACAAATGGCAACACTCACTCAAATACTCGATCAAGATTATTTTACGGTTGAGTATTTTGATGTTAGAGTACAAGGAACAACAACCGCTAAGTACTACGCTGGAGATTATGCTACTGAGATACTTAGTAAATCAAGAGGACTTTATAAGCCCTTTACAGTATCTTTGATACCAGTATCAAAAAGGAGGTACTAATAATGATAGCTGTAAGTAATGATTTTAAAACCGCTATGAAACAACCAGTAAAAGAGTTACAAGCCTATATCAATGGTGCTGAGAGTATAACAAGCGATACCGACTTGATACAATTTAAAATAAGTTGCGACGCTGGACTATGTAAAAACAGCTATGCGTAAATTAGAGGCTAAATTTACTGGTAATCATAACTTACTAGGTCAATGGGTTACTGCTGGGTTTGGTGTAAAACTACCTAACAGTACCTACGAGTACCTAGATTATGGTAGTTTTTGGTAACTGAAATAACTACATCTAAAGATACTGAAACAACTACCATAATTGGATACGACCGTATGATAAGATCAATGACAAATTATCAACCTTTAATTATCACTTATCCAATGGGTTTATATGATTATACAGTAGCTTTATGTAATAGTTTTGGTATGGCACTATATAATAACTCTTTTGATGTACATAATAATTGGCAAGTTACTCAAGATTTATGGAAAAATATTGACGGTATAACTTATCGTGATATTTTGCAACAAATCGCCCAAGTAACTTGTACAACAGTTATTATCAAAGAAGATAAAATATACTTTAAGCCTCTTACTAATACTGGCGAGGAGCTAACATACGATAATATGTTTAAGTTGAAATTAGAGCCTATTTATGGAGAAATAAATAGCGTAGTATTATCACGCACTCCTCAAGAGGATAATATTTATATGAGAGATGACGAAAGTATAGAGCTTAAGGGTTTAACCGAGTGGAAAATAGAAAATAACGAAATAATTGATAAAGACCGTGATGGTGCTATGACACCAATTTATAACCTATGCACGGCATAGCCTATTATCCGTTTGAGACAACTACTGAGGGTTTGGCATGGTATGAAATAGCTGATAATTTTGGTATTATAAATGATACTGGAGATCTATTTAACACATCTTTATTTAATTTTAGTATAACAATTGACGGTGGTATAAAGGAAACTTTAAAAACCGTTGCCAGTACCAAAACACAAACTCAATATCAATATGCTACCACAATAGCTAAACGTGTTAAAAACACTGAGATAATAGTAGATAAACAAGGTCAAAATATTAATCAACTCGTTACTGATATGTACGAAGAGGACGGAGTTGTACACGAAAACTTTACCAAAGTTTACCAAGATATAGATAATATTATAAACTCGGTACAAAAAAATAGCGGTGGTGCAAACCTAATCAAAAACTCGGTCATGTTTGCTTATGATAACGAGGGTAACCCTAATGACTGGGCTACTAGCGGAGCTGGTACTTTTTAATAAGTGCTAGTGCTGAGGCTATGGCTAATGGTAGTTTAAGCGGACACGTTTTTGTTTTAAACGATAAAAAGTTAATCAAACAGTTAGAGTTAAAGCTAGTAGCGAGACTGATGTAAATAAAGTCTATTATACGTTTAGTACTAGAATAAAGAAAAGTACTACTGGTAGCTGTTACGTAAAATTATACAATAATGTAGAAGAACACATAATCGAAATACCTATCGGCGAAAGCGTTTTTTATAAAGAATATACGCTTCAAGGACTTTTACCAAAAGACGATTATTATATAGTTGAGTTTTACGGTAGTGCTGATAGCGACGCTACATTTACCGATAATATGTTGGCTGTTGGAGAATATAAGAGCCAATGGCAACAAGCCAGCGGGGAGGTTATGAACACCCAAGTTAATATTAACTTAGACGGTGTATTAATTAAATCGAGCGTATATTTAGGAGATTATACCGTAATGTCTCCGCTTGAGTTTGTCGGTTATTCTAGTATAAATGGTGTTGTTACTAAAGTATTTAGTTTAAACAAGGATACCACTTTGGTAAAAAAAACTAGAGGCTGAGGATGAGCTTAAAATGGTGCCAATAAAAATAGTGCCTAGGACTACTGGAGAAATACAAGGCTGGGCTTTTTGTACCTAGTACTGGAGGTGGTAATTAATGGCTAGTTGCTCATTTACTCATAACGGGAGAACATTTAAACTTGAGGTCGTAGAAACATCATACTCTATCGAAAATAATACCTCTAATATTCAATGGACGTTAAGTATAAGCGGTGGCGGTGGTAGTTATTATGACAGTTATGCTAAGGCTACTGTAAATGGAAATGTAGTTTACAACGAAACTAAGAGCTGGTCTAGTGGTAGTTTTCCTGCTAAGGACGGTAACGTAAGCGGTACAATAAGTAATATCGCACACGATAGCCAAGGAAAAAAAGAGTATATCGTTTGCACTAGAGGGGTATTCATACGTATATAATACACAGTCGACTAGCGGTAGTTTAACTTTAACTGATATACCAAGATACTTTACTAAAACGCCAACGTTGGAGGTTGTTAGTAAAACCGAAACATCGATTACTATTAAATGGACTACTAGCGAAAACGCTAGCCGTAGCCAGTATAAAATAGATAATGGTAGTTGGGTAGATGTCGAAACCAATATAAACAAAAAGACTGGTACAATGACCATAAATGGTTTGACCCCAAACCATACTCATACTATTTATGGCGACTTTATGCGTAAGGATAGCGGGTTATGGTGTCAAACAAAACCTAGTATAAATGTTACTATGTATGATTATCCATATATAAACTCAACTCCTAATTTTACAATAGGCGATGTTTTAAATATTGGTATATACAACCCACTTGGTAGGTCGTGTGATATTTATGTTATAGGTGCTGACGACAGTGAGGATAGTGGAAATACTACTAGTGATACGTCAATTAGTGGATATAACGATACATCTTATCAAAACTTTTTTCTATGATAGTATACCCAATAGTAATACTGGTACATATAAAGTTAGACTTGTATGTGGTGAGGTAAATAGAGATATTACCGCTACTGGTGGTACATACAGTACTAATACAGCTGAGTGTAGCCCAAGCTTTAGTAGCTTTGATGCTAAAGATAACAATAGTAGCATTGTTGCAGTTACTGGAAATAATCAAGTCTTTGTTAAAGGTAAAAGTACGCTATATGTAATGATACCTAGTGCTAATAAAATGACTACTCAAAAAAGTGCTACACCAAGTAGTTATAGTTTGAGTTGTGATACATTAAATAAAAGTGCTAATTATAGTACCAACGATGTAAATGTTAGTATGGGTTCAATATCTAATAGTGGTACGCTAAGAGTAAATGTTAGGGCTTATGATAGTCGTAGCAATAGTGCTTTGGCTTATAAAGATATAACTGTTTATGATTATACTAAGCCAACTATAAATTTAAGTGCTAAAAGATTAAATGATTTTGAAAATCAAACTACATTATCAATTAGCGGTACTTATACTCGATTAACTATAAATAATACTGATAAAAAATACTATAACAAATGTAAAATATAGATACCGTGAGGCTGGTGGTACTTGGAGTGGTTGGACTAATGTAAATACTACGGTTATTAGTGGTAAATTTACTTGTAGCGATGTTATTTTATCTCTTGATAATACCAAATCGTTTGAGTTTGAAATACAAGCTACGGATAAATTAGATAGTAATGCTAGCACTACTAGTATCGATGTTGGGCAAGCTATATTTCTCATAAGTAGTAATAAAAAAGCGTGTTACATAAACGGACAAGAGATACTTATGTATGACGTAGTGGATACTTGGTAAAAAAAGGAGGTAAAAAATATGCGAAAACTCTTGACAAAGCTTGTCTCAAATGAGACAATTTTACATACATACATACATACATACATACATACATACATACATACATACATACATACATACATACATACATACATACATACATACATACATACATACATACATACATACATACATACATACATACATACATACATACATACATACATACATACGGGGCTTACGCCCAAAAAAACAATACTCCAAAGAGAGGAGGTACGACTTACTATTTAAGCGTATCTCCTATTTATTTGATAATCTCCAAAGTAAGGAGGTTACAAGTTAGAGGTGGTTTAATTGTCTAAATCAATTAAACTAAAAAATAACACTTACATAGATAGTAGCGGTATAACTCATAATAGAGATTTATTAAGTACGTTACTTACTACTTTAACTGGTCAAGTTAGTAATATATTAAATCAAGTTACTAACTTAAATAATCGCATATACATACAAGAAGCTGGTAGTAATTCAAATGGAAATTATATAAAATTTAGTAATGGTATATTGGTTTGTTATGTAACAAAAACTTATAGCATTGCTATTACGAACGCTTGGGGTAGTCTATACGAAAGTGCTAGAACACAGCTAGGAACTTGGCCAGTAGCTTTTATTGAAGCTCCAGTAATGGCGTGGGCGTGTGTTCAAGGCACAACTGTATGGTTGGAGGCGGTTGCTCCTACAAATACCTCGATAGGTAATTCTTGGTTTATGCGACCAGTTGGAGAGCCTAATGCTGAGACTACTATGACTTATATAGCAATAGGTAAGTGGAAATAATATTCTAACTTAAAATAAATATGAGTAAAAGTATTCAATTAAAAGATATAAATAATAATAAATATTATCCACACCCATACTACCCAGTTGGTAGTATTTATTTAAGTGTAAATAATACTAACCCGAGTAAATGGTTTGGCGGTACGTGGGAGTTAATAGCTCAAGGTCGTACTTTAATAGGTGTGGATATAAACGATACTGATTTTAACACAGTAAAGAAAAGTGGCGGTAGTAAAACGAAATCATATACCCCTAGTGGTAGTGTTAAAGGTCATACATTAACTATTAATGAAATACCTAGTCATAATCATACAGAAAATTATGTTGGTGTTGGTTGGAAGCAAGATGGTGCAAGTGGTACTTATTGCGTTTCTTCTGCACTAGAGCCTTATCGTGTAACTGGTAATACTGGTGGTGGACAAGCTCATAATCACGGTTTTACTGGTACTAATAGTAATATTAACGTAGTACAACCATACTTTACGTGTTATATATGGTGTCGTACAGCTTAAATAATAAGCCAATAATATGGCTAAATCTATAAAATTAAAAGATAATAATTATATTGATAGTACTGGAATAGTACATAATCGTAAAAATTTAGCGGATATTTTATACCCAGTTGGTAGTATTTATATGAGCGTTAATAATGTAAACCCAGCTAGTCTAATTGGTGGCACTTGGAAACAAATAAAAGACTGTTTTTGTTGGCGTGTGGGGACACTTACTCAAATGGTAGTACGGGTGGAGAGGCAACACATACATTAACCATTGATGAAATACCAGCCCATAAGCATACTCTTTTATGCTAATGCAGATTATCGTGCTGATGACGGTAGTGGTTATTGGGGTTTAGACAATATAGAAGGTTGGGCTTATGGTGGTGAGCATAATGCTACTAATGGTTGTGGAACTAGAGATGTAGGTGGTGGACAACCTCATAATAATATGCCACCTTATTTAGCGGTATATTGTTGGTATAGAGTATCATAAAAAGAGGAGGAACAAAAATATGAAAAAAATTTAATAAGTTTTACAACTGGTACGCTATTAACTGGGATAGCGTACTTTTTAGGTGGTTGGGATACAGCCATACAAACTTTAATACTGGTTATGGGTATTGACTATATAACTGGTGTTATTAAAGCTATTAAAAAAGAAAAAATTAAATAGTAAAACTGGACTATGGGGAATAGCTAAAAAGTTCGGTTATCTTTTTAATAGTAATGCTATCCGTAGTAATGGATAAAATTGTAGGAGATACTGGAGCTATTAGAACTATGGTTATTTATTTCTTTGTAGCTAATGACGGTATATCTATATTAGAAAATTGGGGAGAAATGGGCTTACCACTACCTCAAAAAATATTTAATGTACTAGAACAATTAAAAACGATAATGACCCTAAATAATGGTTGTTATATAAAAAAAAAACGTCTCAAAGGAGGCGTTTTTTAATTTTTCCAAAGGAGGTAAAAATATGGAAGAAATAATTTTAACAAAAGAAATGGAACAAGAATTGTCAAACGGTAAAGGAGATGTGGAAAATGAGCAAATCAAGCTTAGCAACTGAAATTTACCCAGCGTATGCTGGAAACTATACTCAAGGTCGTAGTGGTAGGAAGATAGAGGCTATTACAATACACCACATGGCTGGAAAATTAACAGCTAGACAATGCGGTAGCATATTTCAAACAGTAGGTAGAAATGGTAGCTCACATTATGGTATAGGTTATGAGGGAGAGATAGCTTGCTATGTTGAAGAGGAAAACACAGCTTGGACTAATTCTAATTGGGATAGTAATTGTAAATCAGTTACCATTGAAACCGCTAATAATATTAATGGTGGTAATTGGTCGGTTAGCGATAAATCTTTAAATAGTTTAATTAAATTAGTTGCCGACATAGGTAAAAAGAAACAATTTAGGTACTTTAATAAAAGGTAAAAATGTAACTTGGCATAGTATGTTTGCAAATACAACTTGTCCCGGCGAATATTTACTAAGTAAAATGGACTATATTATAGCCGAGGCAAATAAAATAAATAGTACACCAACTCCTACAAAGAGTGTGGAAGAGTTAGCCCGTGAGGTTATCGCCGGTAAATATGGTAATGGCGAAGATAGAAAAAAAGCTCTAGGATCAAGATATGCCGAGGTACAAGCTAGAGTTAATGAAATCTTAGCGGGAAATAAACCAGCTCCAACAGTAGATATTTTAACGTTAGTTAAAAAAGACTATTAGAGGAGACTTTGGTAATGGAGACGCTAGACGTAAGGCTCTTGGCTCTAACTATGCTGAGGTACAAAGACAAGTAAATCTAAATTATCAAAATGGTACAACAAATTGGAATAACATTAAATTATATTAAAATTTATTGACAAATAATTATATTTTTGTTATATTATATTTAGCAACGACGTAGTATTCAATGCAAGCTAGTATAGTTGTGTTGTCTTAGTTGCTATTTTTATAAAATTAAAAGGTAGGGGCGGTGGTGCCTCTACCTTTTTTTATTTTTTGTAAATTAAATCTTGTTCGTCCCAGTTTGGATAAATAGAGCTTAAATATTCTTTAACCTTTTCTTTTTCCAATACCGTAGTTGTCAAATTTATAATGACAATCATTTTCGGTTAATCTAGTACAAGCTGTAAAAATATTTTGCTCAATACCCAAACCGCCTTTACTACGTGGTATATAATGAGCGTTAGGCATAACGTTATAATTATTACCACAAATAACGCAACAATGATTATCACGCTCCCATACCACTTGTTTAACTTTTTGTGGTATATCGGTAGCTTTTGACCTTTTACTTTTCATATTTACACCTCCTATAAGTCGTGTGAGGTAATATTGGTAGACAGCGTGTAGCCAACAATTACCCCTGTTTTTCCCTTTATTTTACTGGGGTATCAATTTACTAAGAGATAATATAATAGAAGTTACATTTATTGTAACTTTTTTTATATAAGATATAATTTAATATTTTATAATTAAAATAATATTAAAATCTAGTTTTTTATATGATATAATTAATGTGGGACGTGATTATATGAATAATGAAAGAATAATTAAACTACAACACTTTTTTTTTCAGTAGATGTTAAGATAAAAAAGAACTATTTGACATTGCTCCACAGTCTCTAGAGGGGTATATGGATGAAGTATCAGTCAGTAAATATACAGATAAATTAAATGACTCACTTATGTATATATTTAATGAATTAAAATGTGTTACCCTAGATATCTTTGGAAAAAAACTCAAATGTATTTAATAGAGTATGCTATTTAGAAGAAGTTATAAAAGAAAGTTTTTATAACTGTGGTTTTGATATAAATAAATTAAAATCATTTTATCAAAAAATATATAAGTAATATGGAACCAGCATTTATAGATAGTGTAAAAAGTAAATGTATCGGCTATTATATTTTTTATAGTACAAGTCCTGCAGATGAGGCTACTTCAATAAATGAAATATTACATTTTATTCATTCCTACATTATTAATAATGAGAAAATTTTACAATCAATACCGCTATTAAAGAAGAAAAATAATAGTAATAATTATCCTATAAGTTTAAGAGGTGTTAAAAGCCCTATATTTAAGCAAATATTTAAAATGTTTCCAAAAGATTTAACTGGTGGATGTACTGATATGGTGGCCATAAATGATAAAAAACTGATAATAATGATTAGAGGTAGAGGACATGCTTTTGACAATAGAAGTTACATTAAATAATAATATAGCTAGAATTGAATATTTTATTCCTAAACTTTGTAATATTGAAATGATTAATAATTTACCTGGTGTTAATAAAGTAAATAAAAAAATAGTATTGGAGCTACTGGCGTTATAGAAACACCTATAAGCACTTTTACCAGGAGTATTATTTGATTTTATTTCCAAAGTTCCTACTGATTATGACATGGTTAATGATTTTGAAGAAATAAAAAAGAAACAGAAGAGGAAAAGTTATGTAAGTTACATTTATTGTAACTTCTTTTTTTAATATAAAAGTGTCAAAAAATAAGTAAAAAAATAAGTACTTTCTTTACATTTAATTATGTTTCTGCTATGATTAAAAAGTAAGGAGAGTTGATAATATGACAAAGTATGTATATGCCTTCACCGAAGGAAATAAAGATATGCGTAATCTATTAGGAGGTAAGGGTGCTAACCTAGCAGAAATGACTAATTTAGGCCTTCCAATACCTAAAGGATTTACCATTACTACAGAAGCTTGTATAAATTATTATAAAGAAAGTAAAAAAATATCAAAAGATATTGAAGAAGAAATATTTTCCAATATAAAATTATTAGAAGAACAAATAGGTAAAGAATTTGGCTCTAATGATAATCCTCTATTAGTATCTGTAAGAAGTGGAGCAAGAGCTAGTATGCCTGGTATGATGGATACAATTCTAAATCTAGGATTAAATGATATAAGCGTTGAAGGTCTAGCTAAGAAGACAGGAAACGAAAGATTTGCTTATGATTCTTATAGAAGATTTATTCAAATGTATTCAGATGTAGTAATGGAAGTAAATAAATCTTTCTTTGAAAAAATAATAGACGAAGTAAAAAAAGAAAAAAATATAACATATGATACTGAACTTACAGTAGAAGACTTAAAAGAATTAGTAAAAAGATTTAAAAAAGTATATAGCAATCATATGCATGGAGAAGAATTTCCCCAAGATCCAAAAAGAACAACTAATTGGAGCTGTAGAAGCTGTATTTAGATCATGGAATAATAAAAGAGCCATTGTATATAGAAGAATGAATGATATACCAGGAGATTGGGGTACCGCAGTTAATGTACAATCAATGGTTTTTGGTAACATGGGAGAAAACTCAGGAACAGGAGTAGCCTTTACTAGAGATCCCGCAACAGGTAAAAAAGGTATTTACGGAGAATATCTAATAAACGCTCAAGGAGAAGATGTAGTAGCAGGAGTAAGAACTCCAGAGCCAATTACTAAATTACAAGAAGATATGCCAGAATGTTATAATGAATTTATCCATATAGCAGATAGTTTAGAAAAAACATTATCGTGATATGCAAGATATGGAATTCACAATTGAAGAAGGAAAATTATATATATTGCAAACAAGAAATGGAAAAAGAACTGCTAAAGCAGCCATAAAGATAGCATGTGATTTAATAGACGAAAATATGATAACAGAAAAAGAAGCACTATTAAGAATAGATGCTAAAAGCCTAGATCAATTATTACATCCAACCTTTAATGATGAAGCACTAAAAGAAGGAATAGAAATAGGAGAAGCCCTTCCAGCCTCACCAGGAGCAGCTGCAGGTAAAGTAGTATTTACAGCAGAAGAAGCTAAAAGAACAAGGAAAAGGTGGAAAAGGTGAGAGAGTAGTTCTAGTAAGACTAGAAACAACACCAGAAGATATCGAAGGAATGACAGCTTCCCAAGGAATTTTAACTGGTAGAGGTGGTAGGACATCACATGCCGCTGTTGTAGCACGTGGTATGGGAACATGTTGCGTAGCTGGTTGTACTCAAATGAGTATCAGCGAAGAAGAAAAATATTTCACTTTTTAGGTGGATATACATTCCATGAAGGAGACTATATTTCAATAGATGGAAATACCGGAAAAATATATAAGGGGGATATAAAAACAGAAGAAGCCACTGTAAGTGGATACTTCGGAAGAATAATGTCTTTAGCAGATAAATATAGAACACTAGGAATCAGAACAAATGCCGATAACCCAAAAGACACTAAAAAAGCCATAGAATTAGGAGCAGAAGGAATAGGATTATGTAGAACAGAACACATGTTCTTTGAAGAAGATAGAATACCAAAAATAAGAAAAATGATTCTTTCAGAAACATCAGAAGAAAGAACCAAAGCTTTAAACGAATTAATACCATTCCAAAAAAGGTGACTTCAAAGCTATGTATAAAGAACTAAAAGGCATGCCTATGACAGTAAGATATCTAGATCCACCACTTCATGAATTCTTACCATCAGAAGATGAAGAAATAATATCACTAGCAAAAAGAAATGAATGTAACAGTAGAACATTTAAAAAATAAAATAGCAGAATTACATGAATTCAATCCAATGATGGGACATCGTGGTTGTAGACTAGACGTAACATATCCGGAAATAGCAAAAAATGCAAACTAGGGCTTTAATGGAAGCCGCTATTGAAGTAAATGAAGAAGAAGGATATGATATTACACCAGAAATCATGATACCATTAGTAGGAGAAGAGAAGGAACTTAAGTTTGTTAAGGATATTGTTGTAGAAATAGCCGAAGAAGTAAAAAAAGAAAAAAGGTTCTAATATAAAGTATCATATTGGTACTATGATAGAAGTACCAAGAGCAGCCATTTTAGCAGATGAAATAGCTAAAGAAGCAGAGTTCTTCTCATTTGGTACTAATGATTTAACACAATTAACTTTTGGCTTTTCAAGAGATGATGCCGGTAAATTCTTAGATTCCTACTATCAAAACCAAATATATGAAATAGATCCATTTGCCAAACTAGATCAAAAGGAGTAGGAAAATTAGTAGAAATGGCAGTAGAAAAGGAAAAAGTACTAGAAGTGATATCAAACTAGGTATTTGTGGAGAACACGGAGGAGAACCATCATCAATAGAATTCTTCCACAAAGTAGGATTAGACTATGTATCATGCTCTCCATATAGAGTTCCTATTGCTAGATTAGCAGCTGCTCAAGCAAAACTAAAAGAAAATATATAATCATTAAAAATTCTTTTTTCACTGCAAATCTGTAGTCTTGCTAGCGTTATTTGGAGCCTGGGTCTCCAAATAAACATTAATTAAGAGAATTTTTAGAAAAATATAGTATATTTATATTACATTTATTAGTGCAAAAAATATAGTAGTACGACTAATAAATGATACCAGTTAAAAATTTAGAATAACTTCATCAAAAGATGGAGTTTTCTTTTACTTTATGATACAATCACATTAGGAGCTGATAAAATGAAAACAGAAAAAAAATAAAATCAAGTAGTGATAATCTAGAATTAGAAATAGCCCATATAGAACCAAATAGTGAAATAAAAGGAGTAGTACAAATATCCCATGGAATGGCCGAACATAAAGAAAGATATTATGATTTCATGGAATATTTAAAAGATAATGGCTATGCTGCAGTAATTCATGACCATCGAGGCCATGGTGCAAGTGTTAAAAGCAAAGAAGATTTAGGTTATTTTTATACTGATAATATAGATTATATAATAAATGACTTATATGATGTAACAAAATATATAAAGAAAAAATATAAAAACAAGAAAATATATCTATTTAGTCATAGTATGGGAACATTAGTAGCTAGAGGTTATATTCAAAAATATGATAATGAAATAGAAAAATTAATATTATGCGGTCCTCCTACTAAAAACGAATTAACAAAATTTGCCATAAAATTATCAAAACTAAGTAATCATACAAATAAACCAAATAAATTATTAAACAAATTAACATTTGGTAATTATAGTAAAGATAAAAGTATAGATAATAGTTGGTTATCTAAAAACATAGATAATGTAAATAATTATAACGAAGATGAATTATGTGGCTTTATATTTACTAGTAATGGTTTTACAAATTTATATAAATTAATGGATAACGCATTTCAAAAAAGAAAATTATAAAATGCAAAATAAATCTCTTCCAATCTTTTTAATAGCGGGAAGTGATGATCCAGTTATTCAAAATGAAAACAAGTTTTTAGAACTAGTAGACTTTTTAAAAGAATTAGGATATAAAAAATGTAACAAGCAAGTTATATAAAGATTTAAAACATGAAATACTAAATGAAAATGAAAAAAGAAATAATATACAAAGATATATTAAAATTTTTAAATAAATAAAAAAAATAAATTTATAACTTATTAATTTCTCTATTAATAATATCACTAGTTTTTCTAAGCGTATCTTTAGTTATACCATTATCGTCTCCAATATGACTTTTCCATTCTTTATTAAAAGTATAACTACCATTAGTACATAAAGTTTGAGCAATTAACATAATCCAATTACCAACGGCATTTTGCTCTGTACTAGAAAAATTATCAATTAGTGCCAAACCAATAACAAAAGCAAGGGTAGTAAGAGACTTATCATCAAAATTAATATTATTCATAGTAAATTTTATTCACATAAAGCATAAAATAGTAAAAAATAATCCAAATAAGTTAAAAAAATAAAATTATCTTATTGACAGAGAACACTAAAAATGATATACTTAATTTGTTCCTGTTTAAAGGAAAAAATACTAATTTATGATGGACCCTTAGCTCAGTTGGTTAGAGCATCCGGCTCATAACCGGGCGGTCGTAGGTTCGAGTCCTACAGGGTCCACCACTTAATTATTTATGCGGGTGTGGCGAAATTGGCAGACGCGCTAGACTTAGGATCTAGTGGTTCATCCGTGGGGGTTCAAGTCCCTTCACCCGCACCAAATTGTTTGATACTCGAACTATTTATTTTAGTTTGAGTTTATTTATATTTTACTAGATTAATATTTAAAATAAGACCACTATTATTAAGTAGTGGCCTTATTTTATAACATATAAAGAGAATTATCATCAGAAGAAATATTACCATTAACCCTTTGCTCTAGAGCTTTAACTCGACTTTCAAGACTATTTATCCTAGCAATAATATTATTACTATCATTATTCATAATATACTGATTGTTTGGCATCATCCCTTGCATAGGCATAAGAGAACCAGGCATTCCTTGATAACCAAAGTTACCGTAGGAGATATTACCTGGTATGTTTTGATAATAACCGCCATACATCATATCTCTTTCGCTCATATTATCACATTCCTTTTACTTTATTATATGCAAAAATAAAAAATAATGTTATAATACTATATGGATGTGAGAAGATGAGATTAAAAAACATAAAAAGGAGCAAGCGACAAAATAAAAAGAAGGAAAATATTTTATTATTAATCCAAATGAATATAAAGGAAAATGGAATAAACTATTTAATAATAGTAACCCCATATATATTGAAATAGGAATGGGAAAAGGAAATTTCATAATACAAAATGCCATTAATAATCCCAATATCAATTACGTAGGTATAGAAATGTATGATTCAGTTATACTAAGAGCAATACAAAAAACAAACGAATTAGAATTAAATAATCTATATCTAGTAAGAATGGATGCAAGATTAATTGAAGATATATTTGATAAAGAGATAGATCTAATATATTTAAATTTTTCCGATCCATGGCCTAAAGATAGACATGCTAAAAGAAGATTAACAAGCCCAAGATTTTTTAGCAAGATATGATAAAATATTTAAAAAGATAAAAAATATAATAATGAAGACAGATAATAAGCCACTTTTTGATTATTCAGTAGAATCATTAAAAGAATATGGATATACAATTAATTATTTAACTAATGATTTACATAATTCCAAAGAGAATATAATTACTACCGAATATGAAGAGAAATTTACTAGTCAAGGAGTAAAAATAAACTATCTAGAAGCCAGTAAGAAAGGAGATTATCATGAAAGTATTTAAACATATTAATATAAATCCCACTAATATGAACTTATATAGTACTGCTGTAACTCATTCATCATATACTAATGAGAATCCTAGCTATCCAGATTATGAAAGATTAGAGTTTTTAGGAGATGCTGTATTAGAAATAATAATTAGTGATTATTTATACAAAGAAAAGAAAATTAGAGGAAGGAATAATGACCAAGATGCGTGCCTCATATGTTTGTGAAGAAGCTTGTGCTACTTATGCTAAAGAATTAGGATTAGATGAAGATATAAGAGTTGGTACAGGTGAAGAAATAAATACTACCATAATGGCAGACGTCTTTTGAAGCATTTACAGCAGCAGTATATTTAGATCAAGGTTTTGAGTTTACTAAGAAATTTGTTTTAGATATCATAGTAAAATATATTGAAAACGAAATAGAATTCTTGCATGATTATAAATCAAAATTACAAGAATTAGTTCAAACAGTAAAAAAAAATCTATAATATATGAAGTGATAGATGAAAAAGGACCTGCTCATAATAAAACATTTACATCTATTGTTAAGATAGATGGTATTGTTATGGGAAAGGGAACCGCAGGTAGTAAGAAGGCTTCTGAACAAGAAGCTGCTAGAGATGCTTTAAGTAAAGAGGCAAAAGTAGAAAAATGAAAAGTAGAAAAAATAATAGTTGGAAGTTTTAAAGAAAATTGCTATATCCTAAGTAATCAAAATGATGTACTAATTATTGATCCAGGCGATGAGCCAACTAAAATAAAAGAAGCAATTGGAAATAGAAATATATTAGGAGTACTAATAACTCATAAACACTTTGATCATGTTGGAGCTTTACCATTCTTTAAAGAATACAAAGAATATTCAAATGAAAATTTAAAGGAACAAGAATATAGTATAGGGCCATTTAATTTCAACGTAATAAAAACTCCTGGTCATAAGGAAGATGCTATATCCTTCTATTTTAAGAAAGAAAAAATGCTCTTTTCTGGTGATTTTTTTTTTATGAAACAGTAGGAAGATGTGATTTACCAGGAGGTTCAATAGAAGATATGCAAAGAAGCATAGATAAACTAAAGAAATATCCTCACGATATAAAAAGTATATCCTGGTCATGGTATTAGTACAACACTTGAACATGAAATTGAAAACAATATATATTTTAGGGAAGAGTAATATGAAAAAAAATAAAAACAATGAAATCATTAGTAAAATATTTAATCGAAAACAATAAAAAAATAAGTACCATGGAATCATGTACAGGTGGTGAAATAGCAAGTACTATTACTAATATTGAAGGAGCTAGTAATGTCTTTGAATTTTCCGCTGTAACATATTCTAATGAATATAAAAAAAAAAAATGGGAGTAAATAAAGAAGTAATAAATAAATATAGCGTATATAGTATAGAAACCGCTAATGAAATGAGCAAAACAATAAGTAAATACACCAATGCTAATTATAGCATTGGTGTAACAGGACAACTAAAAAAGAAAAGATCCTAATAATAAAACTAATGAAGATAATAAAATATATATAAGTATATATAATAAAGATAATGATACATATTTAGGTAAAATAATAATAGCAGATAAATTAACAAGAAAAGCAAATAAAAAGAAAGTAGTTAAAACAATTATTCAAATGTTTAACAATATATTATAGGAGTATTTATGTATAAAGAAATGAATAAAAAAGGAAGAAAACATAGTCTTAATTATCCAAATAATATTAATAAGTGCCATTTTTGGCTTCATATATGAAACAATATTTTATCGTATAGATTTAGGATATTTTGTTAAAAGAGGTTATACCATAGGACCATGGTTACCAATATATGCTACAGGGGGGCCTACTAATATACTTAAGCAATATAAAAAAACAAAAATAATATATTAAAAATATTTATAAATAGTGCCGTAATGTGTGGCCTATTAGAATTCATAGTGGGATATTTATTACTACATATAAGTCATATAAGACTATGGGATTATAATACAGAAATATTAAATTATGGTAATATTGGTGGTTATATATGTTTAAGATCAGTATTATTTTTTTGGTTTGTCAGGAGTATTTCTAATGAACATAGTATTACCATTAATAACTAAAATAATAAATAAATATCAAAGTAAAAAAACAGAATACATAACCATTTTTTTTAGGAGGCTTATTCTGTATAGATTTTATAGTTAATTATATTATCAAGTAAAAGTTATTAACTTTTACTTTTTTATATACAATAATTATAATTTATTGTATAATATAAATAGAGGAAGGTGTATATATGTATACAATTAAAGAATACTTAAAATATTATAAAAATTTAACTTTTGAAGAATGCCCAATAAATATTAACGATGTAATACTTTTTACAGAACTATCTTATATAGATTGGAACAATATCGTTTCAAAAGGTCCTCAAAAAGTAACATTAAAAGAAGCTGGTATGAAGTATTTAGAAGTAAACAATAAATATTTAAGTAACTTTATGAAAAGTAATATTTCTAATTTAAAAGATATGCTTACTGGTAAGAGATACCAAAATATATATTTAAGTAAGTTTAGAGAATACGTTGATACAGAAAAACAATTTGGAGCCTTATGTATTCATTTTGCTAAAGAAAAAGTATTTATATCCTTTGAGGGAACAAATGGAACAGTAATAGGTTGGAAAGAGGACTTTACATTAGGCTACCATTTCCCTGTTATTTCTCAAAAATATGCTATAAATTATTTAAATGAAGTAATTACAAATAAAGATAAAGAAATATATGTTGGTGGCCATTCCAAAGGAGGAAATCTAGCTATGACAGCCGCTATGTACACCAAAGAAGATATTTTTACAAGAATAAAATATATCTATAATTTAGACGGTCCTGGTTTTAAAGAAAATCAATCTCATTCCAAAGAATTAAAAAGAATACCACCAAAACTAGAGATGTATGTTCCTGAAGATAGCGTTGTTGGTATGCTACTATATAGTACCAAAAATTATAATGTAGTAAAATCAAATACAAATGGTATCATGCAGCATGACTGTAATACATGGTTATGTTTTGGAACTTTTTTAGAAGAAGGAAAACAATCTAAATTAAGTATTAAAATTAATAATAAAATAAAAGAATGGAATAAAAAATATAGCGATGAAGAATTAGAAGAAATGATTACAACATTCTTTAAAATATTAGAAAATAATAATATCAAAAGTTTTAAGGAATTAAAAAAATTAAAATGGAATCAAATAGTAAATCTAATTAACGAAGTAAACGACATCGATGAAGATACTAAAAAATTATACTATGAAGCATTAAAAGAATTAATACTAATCAAAGAAAGTAGGTAATAAAATGAATAATATAGAAGTAATAAAAGGAGATATAACTAATCTAGATGTAGATATAATAGTAAATGCCGCTAATAAAAGCTTATTAGGTGGCGGTGGAGTAGATGGAGCTATTCATCGTAAAGCTGGTAAAGAGTTATTAGAAGAATGCAAAAAACTACATGGCTGTAATACAGGAGAAGCCAAAATAACTAATGGATATAACCTAAAAGCAAGGAAAATAATTCATACAGTAGGACCAGTATACTATGGAGGTAACCATAATGAAAGAGAACTATTAAAGAATTGTTACAAAACTCTCTTTTCCTAGCGGAAACCTATCGTAAAGAAAACAATTTAAATAACATTACTATAGCATTTCCTTGTATAAGTACTGGAATATATCATTTTCCCAAAAAAGAAGCCTCACTTATAGCTATAAATACCGTAAAAGAAATAAATAATCCCAATATAAAAGTAATCTTTGTTTGTTTTGAAGAAGAAGACTATAAATTATATTCTATGGAATTACAATCCTAAATACCAATAGTAAGGAGGATAAAAAAATGTTTAAATTAGTCTCAAAATATAAACCAAATGGAGATCAACCACAGGCCATTGAAAAATTAGTCGATGGATTAAATAAAGGATATAAAGAGCAAATATTATTAGGAGCAACAGGTACAGGAAAAACCTTTACCATGGCTAATATAATTAACAAAGTTAATAAACCTACATTAGTAATAGCACATAATAAAACTCTAGCAGGACAATTATATAATGAATTCAAAGAACTATTTCCAGAGAATAGAGTAGAATACTTTGTATCTTATTATGATTACTATCAACCTGAAGCATATGTACCATCAACAGATACATATATAGAAAAAGATTCAATGATAAATGATGAAATAGATGAACTAAGACATAGTGCCACTAGTAGTTTAATATCTAGAGATGATGTAATAGTAGTAGCTTCAGTATCATGCATATATGGTATAGGTGAAATAGAAGAATATAAAAAGAAAATGCTAACTCTAAACGTAGGAGATAGCATAGACAGAGATATAATACTAAAAAAATTAGTAGACATGTTGTATGAACGAAATGATATGGACTTAAAAGAGGTACATTTAGAGTAAGAGGAGATTCTCTAGAAATAGTACCATCTAGTGAAAGAAATAATGCCATATTAATAGAGTGGTTTGGTGACGAAATAGATAGAATAAGTGAAGTAGATACCATAACAGGCCACGTTATAAAAAATAAAAAAACAATATCAATTTTCGCAGCTTCACACTTTGTAACAGATGAAGAAAAAACTAAAAGTAAGTATTGAAAGAATAGAAAAAAGAAAAAGAAGAAAGAATAAAATACTTTAAAGAAAATAATAAATTAATTGAAGCTCAGCGTATCGAAGAAAGAGTAAATTATGACATGGAAATGTTAAGAGAAACAGGTTTCTGTAGCGGAATAGAAAATTATTCTAGACATATAGCCTTAAAAAGAAGAAGGTGAAGCTCCATGTACATTAATTGACTTCTTTCCTAAAGATTTCTTATTATTAATAGATGAATCACATGTAACAATACCACAAATAAAAAGCCATGTATAATGGTGATAGAGCAAGAAAAATGAATCTAGTAGATTATGGATTTAGATTGCCAAGTGCTTTAGATAATAGACCACTAAAATTTGAAGAATTCGAAAAAAAGATAAATAAAGTAATATATGTAAGTGCAACCCCTGGAGACTATGAAATGTCCCATGCTAAAGATAAAGTAGTAGAACAAATAATAAGACCTACAGGATTATTAGATCCAAAAATAGAAGTAAGACCAACAAAGAATCAAATAGATAATCTAATAGAAGAAATAACAAAACAAAATGAAAAGAATGAAAGAACATTAATAACAACTCTTACCATACGTATGGCTGAAGAATTAACTAATTATTTAAAAAGCTTAGATATAAAAGTAGCCTATTTACATAATGAAATAAAGACATTAGAAAGACTTAAAATAATAAGA
>VOFC01000444.1_pt1 | contig 64001 bp, 129 predicted proteins | sample 5384161 | NCBI WGS metagenome assembly VOFC01 (sample SAMN12384722, study PRJNA508395) | human gut metagenome | isolation source: healthy gut B | host: Homo sapiens
CACAATTTTTAGGATTTTGTCTAGCAACAATTTCAATTTTAGGAGTTGCAAAAACAGTAACATTAGTCGTATTAATTGCACCAATTTTAGTATTAGCCCTTCCTATATTCGATACTCTATTTGCAATAATAAGAAAGAGTAGTAAAAAAGGAAAGTCTTTAAAAAGCAGTTTTTCAAGCAGATAAAGGTCACTTGCACCATAGACTAATGAAAAAAGGATATTCACAGAGACAAGCAGTGGCTATTTTATACGGAGCAAGTGCAACTCTTGGAATGTTTGCAGTTATTCTGATTGATAATGGAATTTGGAAAGCATTATCATTTGCATTAATTGTGGTTGCAATAGTTGCAATTGGATATAAAGAACTTGTAAACTTTAAAACAGAAGAAATAAAAGAGCATAAACAAAAAGAAAACATAAAAAATAGTCAAGACAAAAATGAAGAATAATCAAAAATAAAACTAATGAAGAAACAAAGGTATAGCCAAAAAGAAAACTTATGAAATAAGGGGTAAGAGGTATGGATGAAGAAAATTTAATTAGTCCAAATGTTGCAGATGAAATGGAATCACAGCAAGAAAATGTCTTAAGGCCAAAGACATTAAGTGAATATATAGGACAGACAAAAGTAAAAGAAAACATGAAAGTATATATAGAAGCTGCAAAAAAACGTGAAGAGCCATTAGACCATGTCTTATTATATGGACCACCTGGACTTGGTAAAACAACACTTGCAAACATCATTTCACATGAAATGAATTCAAACTTAAAAATAACATCTGGACCTGCAATAGAAAAGCCTGGAGATTTAGCAGCATTGCTTACAAACCTTTCAGAATTTGATGTTTTATTTATTGATGAGATACATAGATTAAACAAGAGTGTAGAAGAAATATTATATCCGGCTTTAGAAGATTTTACACTTGATATAATAATTGGAAAAGGACCAAGTGCAAGGTCAAAGATTACTAAAAAAGAGTGCGTGACTATGCTTTGGTATTAGGAGATGGTAGCATTACATTAAAAATTGCAAAACACGCTTTAAACAAACTAGAAATAGATGAATTAGGATTAGATGAAGTAGACAGAAAAATGTTAGAAATGATGATTGTTCAATATAATGGTAGACCAGTTGGAATAGAGGCATTAGCAGCATCAATGGGAGAAGAAATAGATACAATAGAAGACGTATATGAACCATATTTAATGCAAATAGGATTTGTAGCAAGGACACCAAGAGGTAGACAAGTTTTACCTCCGGCTTATAAGCATATGGGATTTGGGTATCAGACAAATTTATTCTAATAATGAAAGGATTTTTAAAATGAAGTTATTAATGCATGTATGTTGTGCTCCGTGTAGTGTGTATTGTATAGATAGTTTAAGAAAAGAAGGAATAGAGCCTACTTTATTTTGGTACAATCCAAATATTCATCCATATAAAGAATATGAAACAAGAAGAAATTGTTTAAAAAGAATATGCAGATAAGGTTAATATAAAATCTATAATAGAAGATGAATATGGATTAGATGAATTTTGTAAAAATGTTGCAGGTTCATTAAATACAAGATGTGTAGAGTATTGTTATAAAATAAGATTAAAAAAGAGTTTTGAATATGCGAGAGACCATGGGTTTGATGCTGTTACTACAACTTTTTATATAGTATTTATCAAAAACATGATTTTATAAAATTATATGGCCAAAAAATTAGCAAAAGAATATGGAATAGAATTCTTATACAGGGATTTTAGAGTAGGTTTTTGGAAAGGACATGACAAGGCAATACAATTAGGATTATATATGCAGAAATATTGTGGATGCGTGTTTTCAGAGGAGGACAGATATAATAACCGTAATACTACAAAACCCTAGTATTCCCAATGGCTACGAGATACCAAGAAAACCTAGAATGCAAGTAAAAAAAGATAGAAAATAAAGAAGATTATATTGATTTACTTTTTAGAGGCAGATCCTTCAAAAGATATGATACACAAGTATTTGAACGATTCTGATATATATGCTTTAAAAAAGGGAGATGAACTAATTTCTATTGCAGTTATTTTACACATTGATAGAAAAACATTAGAGTTAAAGAACATAGTTACAAAAGAAAATTATAGAAATAGAGGTTATGCAAAAACACTTCTAAAATCATTATGCGGTAATTATAAACAGAAATACGACAGAATGTTGATAGGAACAACAGAGAACAATATTCCTTTCTTTGTTAAGCAGGGATTTGATAAATATGAGAAAACAGTTAAGAATTTCTTTATAGATAATTATAAAGAAGAAATAACAGGTGGAAATTTAACTTGTACAGATTTAATATATTATTAGATGATATAAAAGAAAATAGAGTAATTTCTTTGAATGAAGTATTTGCTAAAATTGACAGTATATAAAAAAGAATGGAGTAATGTTATGAAAAAATATGTAGTTGAAATTTCAGAAACTGCTGAACAAGATTTAGAAAATATTATTTCATATCTACAATTTAGTTTAGCAGGAGATATTATAGCAGACAAATACAAAATCTTATTTAAACAGGAATTGAAAAATTTAGAGAATATTGCAGGAAGTATGCCTATTTTAAGTGAGGATTTAACTAGACATAAAAACATTAGAAAGATTAATGTGAGAAATTATATAGTATTTTATATAGTGGATGACAAAAATTCTAAAGCATTAGTAGTAAGAATAGGTCATGCTTTTATGGATTGGGAAAAATATTTAAAAGATGAATAGTTAGCAAAAAAATATATATATTTTTTGCTAATTTTTTCTTGAAATAATCCCTACAAATTACATGTAAAAGTCCTGTTAGAAGAATATACAAAGTTAAAGTTGCTAAAAAGGTAAAAGAAACACTTACAGATGAGAATTTAGAAAAATTAAGAGATACTTGTTCTAATATAAGAGATCTAGCAATGCTTGAATTATTAATTTCTACTGGAATGAGAGTTGGTGAGCTTACAAGATTAAATATTTCAGATTTGAATTTGCAAGATAGAAGTTGTGTTGTTCTAGGAAAATGTGATAGAGAAAGAGAAGTATATTTTAATGCTAAAAAGTAAAATTTATATTAGAAAAGCATTTAGAAACAAGAACAGACAGTAATGAAGCGTTATTTGTAGCACTAATTAAACCATATAATAGATTAAAAATATCTGGAATAGAAATACAGAATTAGACAACTAGGAAAAGAAGCAAATATAAGTAAAGTATATCCACATAAATTTAGAAGAACAATGGCTACAATGGCGATAGATAAAGGAATGCTAGTAGAACAAGTCCAAGAATTACTGGGACATATAAAATTGATAAAACAATGAACTATGCAATGGTAAATCAGAATAATGTAAAAAATTCACATAGAAAATATATTACATAAAAAAAAAATAAAAAAATTTGTTACTTATAAAATTATCTATTTTGCCTAATATGTAAAAACGCAAAAGTACTTGAAAAATATTGGAAAACAATGTATAATTTTAAAGAGTCACTAAAAGAAGAAAAAGTATTTATACTTATTTCTTCTTTTTATATGGTCAAATAAAATGATTTTACTAAAAAACTATATGGAGGTTATATGAAAAAAAGATAATATATCAAAAATATTTTTAATATTTACAAGTTTATATATTACTTTGATTTTGATTTCTAATATTTTAGCAGGAAGATTAATATCTATATATAATATTTCTTTAACAGGTGCAGTAATCGTATTTCCATTTACATATATTTTAAGTGATATATTTACAGAAGTTTATGGTTTTAATAAAAACAAAAAAATAATCTGGTTAAGTTTTTTATATGTAATTTAATGATGGTGTTAATATTTATGCTAGTATTAAAACTACCATATCCAGTTACTTTTGAAAATTCAGATGAATATAACATAGTCTTAGGTACAACACCAAGAAATTTAGTAGCTTCATTAGCTGGATTTTTTTATTTGGAAACTTTTTTGAACTCAATTATACTATCAAAATAAAGGTAGCAACAAAGGGAAATTTTTAGCGCTAAGGACTATAACTTCGACAATATTTGGAGAGGCAAATAGATACTATAATCTTTATTACAATTGCTTTTTGGGGACAAATTCCAAACGAAGTACTAATAAATATGATAATAAACCAAGCTATATTTTAAAATATTAATGTAAATTATTTCCACACACCGATTACATATAAAGCAATTAGTAAGGTTAAACAAATAGAAAAATGAAGATGTATACGACAATAAATTAAATACAATATTTTTAAATTCAGGGGGGGATAAAGCAAGTTATTTTATCAGGAGGACAAGATAGTACAACTTGTTTATTAATGACAATTAATAAATTTAGAAAAGAGAATGTTTATGCAATATCATTTATATATAATAACAAATATAAAAAGATATAGAATGTGCAAAGCAGATTTGTAAAGAATTAGAGATTGAACATAAAATATATGACATTGGTGTATTACAAGACATTTCTAAAAGTAATAATTTTGAAGGAAGAAATTTAATTTTAATTTCTTTAGCAACAATTTATGCTAATGCTAATGGCATCAATAATGTTATATGTGGTTTAGCTGGAAATAGTAGTCATCCAGATTGTTCAATAGAATTTTTGAAAACTTAAAGACTACGATAAAGATAGCAATTGAAAACAATATTAATATAGAAGCACCTCTTATAAAATTGAATAAAGCTGAAATATGGGGAATTGCTGATAAATTGGGATACTTAGAATTTATAGAAAATAAACATTCTCTTGTTGGAATAGACAAGATAAAGCATTGTAAAAATGTTTTCTTGTAAAAATGAGATTTAACGGATTGGAAAAATATTTAAAAAATAAAAATGTTGGAGGAAATAATGAATAACAATATTAATTATATAAGTTGGAAAGAAATCACAGATATAATTAAATATATGGGTAGTAATATAGAAAAAACTTATAAACCTGAAATAATAATTTCAATAGTAAAGGAGGAATGATTCCTAGTGTCATTTTAGCCATAAATTAAATGTAAGAAATGTTGAAAATATTAAATCAATAGAGACACTAAACGATGAAATAAATGCCATTAAGCAGGAACCTATAATTGATAAAAATATAAATCTCAAACATTAAAGGAAAAAAAGTTTTAATCGTTGATGATATATTAGGAAGTGCAACAATTAAAAAAATTGAAGAGGAAGTGAAAAAAATGGAAACCTAAAGAAATAAGAACAGCAATTTGCATAGTTAATGAGGAAAACTGGGAAAAAGTAATAAAAACAACTATAAGGGTGAAATAGAATACATAGGAAAAAGTGTAAGAGGTTGGGTTGTATTTCCATGGGAAATGTAAAAAGGAGGAGAAGAAATGAATGGTAGATTATTAAGTTTAGAAGGAATAAGTGGAACAGGAAAAACTTTTTATAGGGAACAGCTAGAAAAAAAGTATTAAAAACAGAGATGATGTCTTATTTGTAAAAGAAATTTTTAATGAAGCTCAAGAAGGACTTAATAAAAAAAATTTTTTCAGCACTTTATCATACAAAAGATAGATTTTTTAATATGGGGGTACCATTGATTTGACGGAAACAATGCTATTATTGTCAAGGTCAATGTACAAATATGAAAGTACAATAAAAAAAAAGCATTAGAATCAGGCAAAACAGTAATAGAAGATAGAAGTATAGACACAATAGCTTTATATCAGGCTATATTAATTGCACAGAAAAATGGTGGAAACCCATTAGAAATAGCAGAAAGATATATTCTTTTGCTGGTAGTTTTAGACGATTACCAGAAAAAGACATTTTTATTATATGGAAATCCTGACTTAGCCATTAGTAGAGCAGAAAAAAAAGAGAGATGGAATATCATATAAACCAGATGAAGCCAAGTTGTTAAAAAGCAGTTGATAAATTTTACTTAATTTATGCAGACATACACCAAGAAAGATTTATAAAATTAAATATTGGCAAAGAGAATTCAGAGCGAATATTGCACAGAATGCAAGAGGTTATAGAAGAAGAAAAAAAAAATTTAGATGAAAGGGGATAAAAATGAATACAATTTTATGGGCTTTAAGTTCTAAATGCAATTTTCATTGTAAGTATTGTTATTTGGACTTTTCAGAAAATAATAATCCTATAAATAATAAAATACAGCTAATAATGCAGATATTGATGATGCAATAATCTTTGATTTTATAAAAGGTTAAAAAAATATAATGTAAAAAGAATTTTTTATTGCGGGGGCAGAACCTTTATCCAATTATAGAAAGACTTTAGAAATAATTAAGAAGATTAAAGAACATAATATCCAAATTATATTATGCACCAACGGCTATTTAATAGATAAATGCTATAAAGATATAATAGAGTGCAAAAGTAGATGCACTATCAATTTCTTTAGACTCATATAAAAAAGAATACAATGATACATATAGACAATATCCAGCAAATGATGGCTTTGATAGAGTTATAAAAGGAATAAAAATCTTAAAAGAAAATTCAAATGTAAAAATAGGAATTTATATGGTCTTAACAAAATTGAATTTGAGAGATTTAGAACAAACTTATAAATTTGTAACAGATTTAGAGTCTGATTATTTTATTTTTCAACCTATATTTTTAAATGAAGGAGAAAATTGTATAAAAGAATTGACTTTAGATGAAAAGGATGCCATTGAATTAGAAAACATAATACAAAGAATGTATAGTAATGTTTCAAAGACAAAATTACCCAATAAAGATTATGCAGAAAAAAATGTTAGAATCAATAAAACATTATAATAGCTGTATTAATAATTGCTTTGGTGGAGATAGCCTATTTTTTATTACACCTGATGGTAGTATACATGCTTGCCCATCTAGTAAAATGATACCTAGAGAAACTACATCAATTAGATTGTTTGATTCAAATTTAGAAGATATATTTATTAATAAAAAACTAAAAATAAAAGAATGCCATAATTTTTCAGAGGATTGTGTAAATATGTGGCAATTAATGGCTTTTGATGAAATATTGTAAATTAAGGAGATTATTATGAAGGATATTATTAATATAGAAAATTTAATAAAAATGAATTTAATCCTTGTAAGCCAGATAAATATATTCCAATTTTTGAAGAAAAATTAAAAGATTTCTTTTCAGTAAAAATGCCATAGCTGTAGCAAATGGTACAGCTGCAATACATTTATCATTAGCAGCTTTGAATATTAAAGAGGGAGATGAAGTATTAGTACCTGCTAATGCTGTTATAATGTCTGTTATTCTATATTGTATCAAAGGGCTATACCTATATTTGTTGATTGTCAAGAAAATAATATTGATTTTGATTATGATGATTTGAAAAAAAAAAGTATCTAATAAAACAAAAGCAGTAATACCTGTTTATTTATGGGGGTGCAGTTATAATTTAGATAAATTACTTAATTTTGCTAAGGAATATAATATAGAAATTATAGAAGATGCTTGTCAAGCTCATGGCTCAATGTGGAATAATAAGTATTTGGGCACTATTGGAAAATTTGGATGCTTTAGTATGAAAAATGGTAAAATATTAGCAACTGGTGAAGGTGGATTTATATTAACCGATGATAATGAATTAGCTGAAAGATGTAGATTATTGAGAAATCATTGTACTAATATAAGAGACACAAGTAAGTCGTTCTCTGAAATTGGATGGAATTATAGAATAACTGAGATGCAAGCACTATTAGGTATATATAATTTAAGAGATTTAAAAAGATAAAATTAATTTTAGAAGAAATCAAACTATATATATATATGAACAAATAAAAAAATAACAGGGTAAATATATACAATTATTACGATAATGAGTTCTCTAATTATTTTTCACCAATTTTTACATGACAAAGGTCTAGATTTTGCAAAAAATTAAATAGAAATGGCGTAATAAACAGTACAGGAACTTTCGGATTAATTCCTGCGAATGAAAGGAAAGTAATACAAAGTATTGTAAAAATTTAGTTGGTTATGATAGAATGAAAACACAGAATAGTCATAAATTATTTAGCAAGATAGTTGCTTTATCCTTAATGGAAGATATGGATAGAGATAAAATGAACGAAATAATTTCAAAAATAAATCAAATAGTAAAGGAGGAAAATTAATGCTATATTCATATAATAAATTAATTAGAGATAACAATGTAAAAATAATGGAAGATAAAGGTTGCAAAGTAACATATGAAATCTTAGACGATAAAAGATATGGAGAAGAATTAGACAAAAATTAAAAGAAGAAGTAGAAGAATATTTAGCTGATTATAACATTGAAGAAATGGCTGATGTAATGGAAGTTATTTATGCAATACTTGAATATAAAAGGTACAAGTATGGAAGAAGTAGAACAAGTTAAATTAAAAAAAAGAAATAGAAAGGGAGCATTTAAAAATAAAATCTTTTTTAAAAGATGTTGAGGAGGATTAGATTTTATAATGAAATTAATAGATGATACAGAATTTTTAGTAATAGATTTTGAAACGATTACTCCAAAAAAGGAAGACCACCAGAGCCAATAAGTAGGAATATTAAGAATAAAACAAAATAAAATAGATAATAATGCATCAATTGATTGGCTGATTAAGCCACCAGAAGGTTTACACTTAACGCGTTTCGATACTTCACAAACAGGTATAACAGAACAAGATTTAATGCATGGCATAGATGCTAAAAAGAGCAATGAGAATAATTGATAAATCTTGCTCAAAAAAAGATTATGTATTTATTGCACAAAATGCTAAATATGAGGCTAATATTTTATCTCATTATACAGATGAATGTAAAGGAATAGCTAAAACGCCAATAATAGATACTATTTTATTAGCCAAACATGTTTTTAAAAAATTGTCAAATTATAAATTAGATACTCTGGCAAGCACATTGGGATTACGAATCCCAGAAAATAGACATAAGAGCTCTTGCTGATTGCTTTTTAACAGCAGAAGTGTTTTTAAATTACTTGAACTGCAAAAAAAGGAAAGCATGAGAGAATATATTTGGATGAGTTATTAAATATTGCAAAAATAAAAACAAAATATAGCGAACCTCAACAATTGAAACTTGGAGATTTCATGGAATTGTAAAGATAGCTTTTTATTTAACGAAATGAGGTGCAATAATAATGCAAATTGGAATTGATGTAGATGGAGTATTACTTGATTTTGAAAAAAGAATTAAGAACTAGAGCAGAATTATATGATTTGCTAGAGTTAAATGGCAATGGAATTCTAAATACAAATAAATTTAACCTAGAAGAAAGGTATGGATGGAATAAAGGTGTAAGTGAAAAATTTATAAAAAAATAATTTTTTTACAAGTATCTAAGATAGTTAACATTATGCCACGGAGCTAAAGAAGTTATTAAATTATTGAAGGAAGATGGACATAAACTTATAATCATTTCATCAAGAGGATATGACAATATAGAAATGCAAAAAATAGCTGAAGAAAGATTAAAAAAGAGAATTTGAAGTTTGACGAATATTATTGGCAAGTTTTAGATAAATTACAGATATGCCTAAAAAGAAAATATTGATTTAATGATAGATGACAATTACTTGATATGTAAAAATTTATCAGATAATTTTGTTAATACTTTATATCTAAGAGATGTAAAAAAACAAAAGTTGGAAGAAAATAAGTATTTAAAAAGAAGTAAATTCATGGGGAGAAATTTATAGATATGTGTATAACACTGAAAAAAATAAAAATAACCAAGGACTAAAAAGTAAATAATCATCCATACAAATTACTTTATACGAAAATGAAGTGCACCCAAAAATGTTAATATTTGGAGGTGCATTTTTTATGAGTAAATATACAAATGAAATTAAAATAACAATAATAAATGATATATTAAACAATCTAATATCTTTTAATGAAGCTTCTAGAAAATATCATATAGATGTCAGCTAAATTATTGATTAGTATAAACAATATGAGAAAAAAAAAGTAAAATGTATATTGAAAAGTATTTAGAAACAAGAATAGACAGTAATGAAGCGTTATTTGTATCATTAATTAAACCATATAATAGATTAAGAATATCTGGAATAGAAATACGAATTAGACAACTAGGAAAAGAAGCAAATATAAGTAAAGTATATCCACATAAATTTAGAAGAACAATGGCTACAATGGCGATAGATAAAGGAATGCCAGTAGAACAAGTCCAAAAATTACTGGGACATATAAAATTGATACAACAATGCACTATGCAATGGTAAATCAGAATAATGTTAAGATTTCACATAGAAAATATATTGGATAAAAATGTTAAAATTATTGACAAGTAGGTAAATATAATATAAAATACAAACAATAGTTCTGAAATAAAAAAATATAATAAATGAATAAATATATGTAGTAATAAATGTAATAAGAACTAAAATTTATTAAAAAGGATGTGTTCTTATGGACGAAAAAAAAAAGAATGAAATTATGTTATTTGAAAATCAGGGAGTAAAGTTAGAAGTAAATTTAAAAGAAGAAACTGTATGGCTTACACAAGCACAAATGGACGAATTATTTGATGTAAAACATGCAACAATAAGTGAGCATATCAATAATATTTTTAAAGAAGGAGAACTTGATGAAAAAACTTCTGTCGGAATTTCCGACAAAAAGTACAGGTGGTCGAAAATCAAAAATATATAATTTAGATGTTATAATATCTATTGGTTATAGAGTTAAATCAAAAAAAATGGTGTAATCTTTTAGACAATGGGCGAACAGAATATTAAAAGATTATATGTTAAAAGGATATGCTGTAAATCAAAAAAAGATTAGAATATTTAGAAAAACAATACAACTAATTGATATAGCAAATAGAATAGATAAAAAGACTAGAAGGAAATGATGCAAAGGAAATTTTAAAAAGTAATTGGAGATTATTCAAAAGCATTAGACTTATTAGATGACTATGATCATAGAACATTAAAGAAAATTGAAGGAAATATAGATGAAAAAAGAAAAATTGAATATAGCAAAATGTATAGAGGTTATAAATAAAGTTAAGATTTAATGAAGAAAGTTCATTATTTGCAATAGAAAGAGATAAAGGTTTAGAGTCAATTATAGGCAATATTTATCAAAGTTTTTGGTGGACAAGATATATACAAGAGTATAGAAGAAAAAAAGGAGCAAATTTCTTATATTTAATAGTTAAAAATCATGTATTTACAGATGGCAATAATAGAATTGCTGCTACACTATTTATATACTTTTTAAATTTTTATGGTATTTTGTATAAAGATGGAAAAGCAAACAATTGATAATAATACTTTAACAGCATTAACATTATTAATAGCAGAATCAAACCCAAAAGAAAAAGATATAATTATTGGTTTGGTTATGAATTTTCTAAATAATGACTAACTGATTGAGACAACATTTGAAGTTTATCTAATGATTTTGTGATATTATAATAACAACTAGTAATTTGAGGGGGAGATTAAAAATGAAAATAATAACAATTTGTGGAAGTATGAAATTTGTTAGAGAAATGATGGAAATATCTGAAAAAGTAGAACTACAAGGAAATGTAGTATTAATGCCTATTTATAATCCTTCCAGACCTAATAAAGAAGCATTCACAAATGAAGAAGTTTTAATATTGGATAAACTGCACAGAGAAAGAATTAAACTGTCTGATGCTATTTTAGTTGTAAATGTAAATGGTTATATAGGCAGTAGTACAAAAGTGAGATTGAATATGCTAAATCTTTAAATAAAGAAGTTATTTATTATACAGATTTAATAAATGCTATTTAGAGCGACAAATTACCAATTATAAAGGAGTCAAAATTAATATGGAAAGAAAAGTAATTTTATATATTTCGCAAAGTTTAGATGGTTTTATTGCAGATAATAAAGGAAGTGTAGATTGATTATAGGCAATAATAAAGGAATATGCTAGTGATTATGGCTATGAAAAAGTTTATAGAAAATATAGACACAGTTATTTTAGGAGCAAACACATATAAACAAATAAAAAATGAACTATCACCAGATAAGTGGGTATATGAAAATTTACAAAGTTATGTTTTAACTGATGAAAAAAATTAGAGATACTGAAAATATAAAGTATGTTAATATGAATATAGAAAAACTAATAAATAAATTAAAACAAGGAAAAGGAAAAGATATATGGATATGTGGAGGAGCAAATTTGGTAAATCAATGTGTAAAAGCAAATTTAATTGATGAATACCAAATCACAACAGTTCAGTAATTTTAGGAAATGGAGTTAGACTGTTTGAAGAAAATAATAAAAAAATCAACCTAGAATTTAAAGAAATAAAAGAAGAAAATGGTTTAATAATGGGAATATATACTAAAAGATAACTTACAATTCTTAAATTACTTTATAATAGGGAAGAAATAGCTAGTTTTGAAACAAAATGCCTTAAAAATAAAAACAATAGTATGTTATAATATAAAAAACTTTAATAGGAGAAAATGCATGAAAAAGTCATGAAAGCCTTGAGGCTGTATATATATATATATATATATCGTAAGTTTTAATAAAATGAAATTATGTAAATATAGCAAAGAAGCTATGTGTTTTAGACGTATCTAAAATGTATGGCTTTTTTGGTTTGAAATGAAAATTTATAAAAATATAGACAAGATTTAGAAAGTGATTTTTTAAAATATTAAAAATATAAAAGAAGGGAACAAAAATGAAAAGTAAAAAAAAAGAAATGAAGAAGCAATAAAAAAATAATAAGAAAGGCAAAAGGAGTAACAATGCTAGCATTAGTCGTAACAATAATAGTATTATTAATACTAGCAGCAATAACCTTAAGTCTAGCAGTAGGGGAAAATGGGATAATAGCAAGGGCAAAACTAGCAAGAGATAAAGCAAAAAATGCAAGTATAGCAGAAGAAGAGGCAATGAATCTGGCAGCTGGCGAAATAGATAATGCAGAAATGATTCTGACAGTGGAGATTCAGGAGAACAGTCCCAGAATGTCAGACGTAAGCAAGCTAGAGAATACAATAAAAGAGTTACAGAGTACAATAGCAAATTTAGAGCAGCAGCTTGCAGCAGAAAGAGCAAATAAAGCAGCATTAGAACAGCAAATAGCTAGTTTAAATAATCAAATAGCACAGCTAAACAATGAGTTAAATAGTAAAAGGAGCAAATAGCAGACCTACAAGGGCAATTAACATCAAAAAATCAAGAATTAGCAAAAAAAAGATGAAACAATAAGAAACTTACAAGCAACAGTAGAGAGCCTAAATAATCAAATAACAGAATTAAATAGGCAAATAGAAACATTAAAAGCAAAACAAGCAACAGGAAATGCATTAGCAGGAGATGTGTTAGTAGGAAAACTTTTTCAAACTCGAGTGGAATAGGCTTAGTAGGAACAATGACAAACAATGGAGCTATAAATAAAACATTAAATGCAGGTGGGAGTTATACAGTGCCAGCAGGATACCATAATGGAAGTGGAAAAGTAACAGCAGAAAGTTTAGCAAATCAAACCCCAGGGACTGCAACAGCAGCAGATATAGCAAATGGGAAAACTGCCTGGGTAAAAATGGACAAAAAATATTAGGAAGTAGCTTAGGAAGTGCAGAAAAAGCTGAATATTGGAGCGGTATTGTGAAAACAGACGCAGGACCATCAACAACATATAACTTAGAAAGGAATATAGGAGATTATACTTTAGTGGCTTGTGGAGGAGCTTCAATAGTACAAACAGATTTTTTACTCTAATACAACTTTTACAGAAACAGGATTTACAAAAAGGAAATAACAGAACAACGCTTAATTATGCAGTATTATCTGCATTTTACTGTCTAACAACAGAAAGTAAAGATAATTATATTGCAGAAAAAATATTCTACAACAGTTTTTAACACAAATTTTACACCACCTAGTAAAGATGGATATAAAATAATGGATGTGTTTTTTACAGGTAATATCCAAGCTAATAAAAGAGCATATGCAGGTTTAACGTATAATAAAGCAACAAATACTTGCAACATTGAATGTGGAGGGTTAGAGAATACTGCTAATATGGGATATTACGTTATATATAGGAAAATTAATTAAAAACAAAAAGGCACTGATTAAAATTACAGCGCCTTTTTATTTATCTACCATCATCACTTCTTTGCCATCTATCAAAATCAAGGTCAGTCATATTTTTAGGTTTTTGACCAGTCCATTTAGAAGCTTCAAGTGATTCTCTAGCTGGATTTATTCTTTGACTTTCTCTGCTAAGCCTAGAAAGCTTACTTTCTAAAGTAGAATTTAGTTTTTGTAAATCTTCTAACCTTTTTTTGGCTAGGTCATAACTAGAAACATTTGCCAAATTCCAAATAGTACTGTCAAAAGAGTCAATGCTTTGAATTTGATGAACTAAATCAACTATTCTATTAGCTAATATTGTTTTTTCATGCTCCTCATTTATTCGTGATGTTTGTGGCTGAGTGTTTTTTGAACCTGAAAAAAATTCACGAATATTATCTATTAATCCCATAATAACTCCTCCTTTTCTTAGGTACATTTTAAATATAATTAAATTATACTACAAAAAATTAAAAAGTCAAAATTTCCCTGTTTCATATTTTAATTCCACCTACAAAAAAGTCTCAAATTATAATTGACTAGTAAAACTTAAAATGCTATACTAGTATTGTTAATTTAGATGATGCAAAAATAATAAAATGGTGCTAAAATCAAAAAAGAAAGGAAATACCACAAAATGAAGAAAAACATATGGAACAATATTGGCAATACTAATGTTAGTAACTCTTACAGTAGTACCTGTGTATGCTACAAATAAAGTTAATAATGTAACATCAAATGAACTAAAAGAACAAAGGACAAATAAGTACTTGAGCAGTCTTGAGATAGATGGTTATGAACTATCACCAGAGTTTAATAAAAATACAATGGAATATTATGTAATAATTCCACAGGATATTAATTCGTTAGATATTGTAGCAGAACCAGAAGTAGAAGGAGCAGTTGTAAGGATATCTGGAAACAAAAATTTAAAGAAAAAAAGAAAATACTATAACTGTTAGAGTGACCGCAATTGATGGAACTTCAAGGGCATATACAATTGTGGCTTCAAAAGAGCCAAAGGTAACTTTAAAATTGGAAAGTTTAGAGATAGAAGGAATTACGCTAAATGAAGAATTCAGTCCAGAAAAATATGCATATTCTTCAAGTATTGAAGATACTGAACTTACTAAATTAAATGTAAAAAACAGTAGTTAATGACCCAAATGCTAAAGTAGAAATCATTGGAGCAGATAATTTAAAAAAGACGGAGATAATTTAATCAATATAATACTTACAAATGATTATGAAACAACAATTTATCAAGTAGATTTAGCTGTTGATAAATTAGGAGAAAAAAAAAAAGAAGTAGATAATGTTATAACAAGAGTGAGAAAATATTTGAGTATGTAAAAATAGGCGGAATAATATTAATTGTTTGCATTATACTAATTATAATAATTACAATTATTGTAAAAAAAGACAAAGAAAAAGAAAGAAGATTAGTGTTTATTAGACATTAAAATAAGGAGGAAACTATGGTAAAGAAAGTAGCTATATTAGCAAATGGAGGAGACGTATCAGGATTAAATCCAGTTATTAGAGCGATTAAGAAGAGTGCAGAAGAAAAGGAATAGAGTGTTATGGATATATTGATGGATATAGAGGACTTGCTGAAAATAATTTTATTCGTTTAGACCACAATCCAGTAGCATCAGGAATTTTAACTAAAAGGAGGCTCTATAATAGGTTCTTCAACAAATACAATTGTATTTAATTATAAAGTAGAAAATCCAGATGGAACAGTTGAATATAAAGATTTATCTGACCTTTGTATAGAAAAATTTCAAGAAAAATGGATTTGATTGTTTATTTACACTTGGTGGAGATAGTACACAAAAATCAGCAAGAGATTTATTTATAAAAGGAATGAATGTAATAGGAATTCCAAAAACAATAGATAATGATGTTGCATGTACAGAAATTACATTTGGATATAACACAGCAGTATCAGTAGCAGCAGAGGCAATAGATAGACTTCATACAACAGCAGAAACACACCATAGAATAATGTGTTTAGAGGTAATGGGAAGATTTGCAGGATGGATTGCACTAGAGGCAGCAATTGCAGGAGGTGCAGATGTTGCCTTAATTCCAGAGATACCATATGATATAAACAAAGCAGCAGAGGCTAAAAAAAAACGTATGAAAGAAGGAAAAAAACTTTAGCATAGTAGTTGTATCAGAAGGTGCAATGCCAAAAGATGAAGAAGCTTCAACATACAAAGCAGATATTGGAGAAGGTACCGGAATAAGTGTTAAATTTGCAGGAGCAGGAAACAAAGTTGCAAAAGAACTACAAGAACTTACAGGATTAGAATCAAGATGCACAACACTTGGATATATGCAAAGGAGGAATTCCATCTGCATACGATAGAGTTCTATCAACAAAATATGGAGCAAAAGCAATGGAACTAGCATTAGAAGAAAAATTTGGAGTTTAACAGTTATAAAAAACGGAAAAACTAGACTGTGTACCACTAGAAGATGTGGTAGGTGAAAATAAAAAAACTAGGAGCAGTTGAAGGTGGAACAAAGGAAAGTAATGTAAGATTAGTTACTAAAAGATTGTGAGCTTGTAAAAACAAAGAAATATAGGCATTAATTTAGGAGACTAAAGATGTGATAAATTAGTGGAAAGGGAAAATGAGATGGACTTTAAAGAAGAAATTGCATTAGGAATTGCAAAAGTAGTAAACTTAAACGCAGAAGAAATAAAATCATATATAGAAATTCCAAAAGAAAGAGCAATGGAGATTATGCATTTCCATGTTTTAAACTTGCAAAAAGAATTAAGACAATCACCAGTAAAAATAGCAGCTAATATAAAGAAAATATAGAAATTAATCAAGATGTAATTTCTAAAATAGAAGATGTAAACGGTTATTTAAATTTTTTCGTATCAAAAGAGGAAATAGTTAAAACTACTATAAACAAATTTAAATTGCAAAAAAAGAGAATTATGGAAAATCAGAAATAGGGAAAAGGTAAAACTGTAATTGTAGAATATTCATCTCCCAATATTGCAAAACCATTCCATATAGGACATTTAAAAACAACAATTATAGGTAATTCATTATATAAAATTTATCAGTATTTAGGATTTAATACAATTGAATAAATCATTTAGGTGATTATGGGACTCAATTTGCTAAATTAATAGAAGGCTATAAAAGATGGGGGAAATGAATACGACTTTGAAACCAGAACCAATAGATAAATTGGCAGATATCTATAAAAGAATAAATGAAGCTTGTGAGCAAGATGAAGCAGTATTAGAACAGTGCAGAGAGACTTTTAAAAGGTTAGAAGATGGTGATGAATATTGCACAGAATTATGGAACAGGTTTAAAGAACTAAGCTTTAAAAAGAATTTAATAAAATTTATGATTTGCTAGGAATAAATTTGACTCTTTAAAAGGAGAAGTTTTTTTTATGCAAATAAAGGATGAAATTATTAGCTTACTTGAAAATCGGGAAAGCTAACAGAATCTCATGGAGCAAAAAATTGTAGATTTAAAAGAAGAAGGAATAGATACTCCTTGTATAATTCAAAAAAAGCAGATGGTACATCAATTTATGCAACTAGAGATTTAGCAGCTATTTTATACAGAATAAAAACGTATGATTTTGACAAATGCTTATATGTTGTTGGTGAAGAACAAAGTCTTTATTTTAAACAAATATTTGCAATAGCTAAAATCTTAGGAGTTGATGAAAAATATGTAAAAGGCTTAGAACATGTAAACTATGGAATGATTAGACTTCCAGAAGGAGAAATGTCTTCAAGAAAAGGTAATTTTGTAAAGGTTACAGACCTTTTAAATGAAGCAATAACTAAATCAATGAATATAATTGAAAGTAGAGACATTGCAAACAAAGAATTAGTTGCAAAACAAGTTGGAATAGGAGCAATAATCTTTGATGACTTAGCAGAGTCAAGAGTAAAAAATCAAGTATTTGACTTGAATGCAGCTCTAAATTTTAATGGAGAAACAGGACCATATATTCAATATATGGCAGTAAGAACTAAAAGTGTATTAGAAAAAAGCAGGATATATTCCAGAAGAAATAAATGAAAGTAAAATTACAGATGATGCAAGTATAAAAATCATAAAACTTATAGATAATTTTTATAATATAATTATTCAAGCAATGGAAAAAAGTGAACCTTCTATAATCTCAAAATATTTAATAGAGCTTGCAAAATCATATTCATATTTTTATGGCCAAAATAAAATAATTTGTGAAGATAAAGAATTACAAGATGCAAGACTATATATAACATATATGACAAAAGTAATATTAACAAATGGATTAGGACTTCTTGGTATAGAAGTTCCAGATAAAATGTAAAATTAATATTACAAAAAATAATATTAAGATTAACTTAAAACTATGGAATTTATAAGGAAGGATATATATAATGTTTAAAAATAAAAAATCCTTGCAAAAAGTAGATTTAAAAAGGTTATGTTCATTTCGAGTATGGGTGGACATTTAAGTGAACTACAAATGTTAGACTTTAAGAAATATGATTATTGTATAGTTACAGAAGAATCAGATTCAGATAAAGACCTTAAGCAAAAATATCCTGAAAGCAGAGTGTTTTTCTTAAAATATGGAACTAGAAAAACGCCAATAAAATACTTTTTTTATTTTACTTTATAATTTATTTAAAAGTATGCAATTATATTTTAAGCTTAAACCAGAAGTTATTGTAACAACAGGAACTCACACAGCAGTTCCGATGTGCTACATTGCAAAAATTTTGGAAGTAAGATAATTTGGATTGAAACTTTTGCAAAATAAAAACTCAAAAACACTAGCAGGAAGACTTGTTTATCCTATTGCAAATACATTTGTAGTGCAATGGGAAGACATGCTAAAATTATATCCTAAAGCAGTATATTGGGGGGTGGATATATTGATTTTTGTGACACTTGGAACCCAAGATAAAGAGTTTAAAAAGATTATTAGATGCAGTAGAAAAACTTGAAATAAAAGAAAAAATAATTGCACAAATAGGGAAATACAAAATTTAGTTCTTCTAAAATAGAGCTTCATAAATTTATTTCGAGTACTGAATTTGAAAAATATATGAAAGATGCAAGAATAGTTATTACACATGCAGGAGTAGGAACTATAATACATGGCTTAAAAAAATTAAAAAGCCAATGATAGTAGCAGCAAGAGAAGCTAAATATAAAGAACATGTAAATGATCATCAAAAGCAAATATTAGAAACATTTTCTAAAAGAGGGCTATATATTAGCTTTAAATGATTTTAATGATTTAGCAAAAAAAAACTTAAAGAAGCAGAAGATTTTGTGCCAAAAGAGTTTAATAGCAATAATAAAAACTTTATAAAAAGTCTAGACTATGAAATAGAAAAACTTACTACCAAAAATAAAAAATAAAAAGTAAGAAAGGGATATTAAAGTGAACCAGAAAAAGACAATTGATGAAAAATACAATCATAATAGCAATTGGAAAACTTAGCACCACAAGTATTATCGTATTTATTGCTACCACTTTATTCTGCTAAATTAAGTCCTACGGAATATGGAAATTATGACTTTTTGTATGTACTCTATCAATATTCCTTTGTCCAATCATTACTCTTTTTAATGGAAGAGTCAATGTTTAGATATTTAATAGATGCAGATAGCAAGCAGAAACGAAAGAAAATAATTAGCCAAACAATTATTTATACATTTTGTGGAACTCTTTTATTTACAGTACTCTCAGCGGTTATAATGGGACTGTTTACCGAATATTCTGGAATGTATATAACTGCAATAATTACTTTTGTAATTTCAAATATACTTATAGGATTAAGTAATGCATTATCAAGAGGACTTGGAAAAATAAAATTATATTCTGTATCTAATTTTATTTTAGGGATATCAACAATTATATTAAACATCATATTTATTTTAGGAATAAAAGCAGGAGCAGAAGGGCTTTTTATGGGCAAATACAATTGCAAATACACTAACCGCTATTGTAATATTATCTATTTTAAAATTACCAAAATATATTGGAAAATTAGATAAAGTACTTATGAAAGACATGGTAAAATATTCAGCACCTCTTGTACCGAATAGTATTTCCTGGAGCATAATAAATATGTCAGATAGGCTTATTTTAACAGGACTTGTAAGCTCGGCGGCAAACGGAATATATGCAATGGCAAATAAATTTCCAAATATAATAAATGTTTTATATGGATATTTCTATACTGCATGGAAGGAATCAGCAGCAAGAATCTTAGGAGAAAAAATAAAAATCAATATTATACAAGTATATATCATGATGCAAAAAGATTTTTGTATGCGGTAACAATTTGCTTAATTGCGGCAATGCCATTCGCGTTTCCAGTATTTATAAGTGAAAGCTATAATGAAGCATATATTTATATTCCAATAATAATGATTGCAACATATTATTCTAATTTATCTAGCTTTTACGGAGGAATATTTTCAGCATATAAAGATACTAAGATAATGGGAACAACTACAATGTGTGCAGCTATAATAAATTTAGTAATAGACCTTGCCCTAGTCAAGTTTATTGGAATTTATGCAGCATGTTTATCTACATTAATTGCGAATCTAATAGTATATTTTTATAGAAAAAAAAAATTAAGAAGGTATATAAAACTAAGGGAATTAAAATGGCAAGGGCCAATGTTATTTTTAGGAATAGTTTGTATAGCATATTATGCGAAATATATACCAGGAATCGGAGAAAATGCTATTTTAATTTGGACAATAAATATAATTTCATTACTTATTGCAATTTTATACAGTTTAGCAAATAATTGGAATTTTTTAAAGGGAATATTAAGAACAGTAGCTAGAAAAAAATAATGCAAAATATGTAACTATAAATATAGAAAAAATATAATAAAAATTAAATATAATATAAGGAATAAGAATTTATGAGTGAAGAAGTAAAAAAAAAAAAATCAAACAAACAAAAGAAAGTTTCAAATATTTGGATATGACATTTGGGATATCCTACAATTTTTATAGTATATAGCATTTTAAGGATATGTTATAGAAACAATTTTTGGAATGCTTACAAAAGGTGTAGTAGAAAGTAGGCAGAGCATGCTTTATGGACCATTTGCTTGATATATGGTTTAGGTGCCATTTGCTTAATTTGTATACCAAAGGGGCAAAAAAAAGAATAATTGGACATTATTTATAGCTGGATTTATAATTGGCTCAGTAGTTGAATATGTAGTAAGCTGGGCTGGGGAGTGTATATTTAATGTTAAATGGTGGGACTATTCAGGAGCTCCATTTAACATTAATGGAAGAGTATGTTTACTTTTCTCTATATTCTGGGGAATACTAACAATTTGCTTAAATAAAAGTAATTAAGCCAACTGTTGATAGCGTAATATCAAAAATCCCAGTAAAAATATTACATAGAATAATAATTATAGTAATTGCATTTATAACAGTGGACTTTTAGTATCAAGTTTTGCGTTAAAAATGTTTTCAACAAGATTAATTTATAACAATAATTTAGAAGTAGCAGGGCAAGAAGAATATTATGAAGAATATTTAGCATTATATCAAAATAATGAAGGGTTAAGAAACTTTTTGTGATAAAGTCTTTTCAGATGAAAAGATGTTAAAGACATTTCCAAACTTAAAACTAACATTAAAAGATGGTTCAATACTTTGGGTGAAAAGACGTTCTTACAGATATAAAACCATATTATTTTAAAATTTTTGGTTAATTAGAAAGGAGAGTGTATTAGTGAAAAGCTAATACATTGGGATATGAAATATTTTGGAACTGATGGAATTAGAAGAATTGCGAATACAGAGCTAACACCAGAGCTAGTGTACAAAAGTAGCAAAAGCTGGTGCATATGTTTTAGCAAAAACATTCAAATCACACACCGACAATATTAATTGGAAGAGATACAAGAATCTCTGGAACACTTATAGAGAGTGCTATGACAGCAGGATTTTTAAGTTATGGTGCCAATGTATTAGAGGTAGGAGTAATACCTACACCAGGAATAGCATATTTAACAAAAAATTAAAAGCAGATGCAAGTGTTGTAATTTCAGCATCACATAATACTTATGAGTTTAATGGAATAAAATATTTTAGTAATAAAGGAATGAAAATACCAGATAGCTTAGAAGAAGAAATTGAAGCAGTATTAGATTCAGACAAAATAGAAACTCTAAGTGCAAAAGGTAACAAAATAGGAGTAGCAGAAAATAGAGAAGATTTATTAGACGAATATTTATATTTCTTTTAGAAAAAAAACTTTGAAGATGAATTTGAAGCCTTTGATAAAGAGAATTTAGTAGTTGCAATCGATACTGCAAATGGGGCTACATCTGTAATTGCAGACAAAGTATATACAGCTCTTCGGAATAAAGCATTATATTATAAACAATACTCCAAATGGAACAAATATAAATGAGAATTGTGGTTCAACTCATTTAGACATGTTAAAAAAAGTTTGTTGTTGCGAATCATTGCGATTTAGGAATTGCATATGATGGTGATGGAGATAGATGTTTGGCCGTTGACGAAAAAGGTAATGAAATAGACGGTGATATTATGATGGCAATTATTTCAAACAGAATGAAAAAAGAAAATAGATTAGAGAAGGATACGCTTGTTTCAACAGTAATGAGTAATTTAGGAATGAAAAAAGTATGCCGAAAATAATGGAATTAACTTAGTTCAAACTAAAGTTGGGGATAGATATGTATTAGAAAGTATGTTAGAAAACGGATATAAGCTAGGAGGCGAGCAATCTGGACACATAATATTTTTAGACTATAACCCAACAGGGGATGGGATTCTTACATCTTTAATGCTTTTAAGAGTTATGCTAAGAGAGAAAAAGAAAGCATCAGAACTTGCAAAAAGTAATAAAAATATTTCCACAGGTTTTAATAAATGCTAAAGTAAATTCAGATAAAAAATATGACTTTGATAAAAAATTCAGAAATACAAAATAGTATAAAAGAATTAGAAGCAGAATTTAAAGATTCTGGTAGAGTTTTAATTAGAGCATCTGGAACAGAACCACTTGTTAGAGTAATGATTGAAGGCGAAAATCAAGAGTATATAACAGAAAAAGCAAAAGATTTAGCTAAATTAATAGAAGACAAATTAGCGTAATAAAATTGTAACATAAAATTAATATAAAATATATTGAAAAACAATTAAAGATGGTATATTATTAAATAAATTAAAACAAAGGAGGAAAAAGAGCTATGCCAATAATTAATTTTACAAATCCACTATATGTTGTAGTAGCACTTGTATTAGTTCTTTTTTATGTGCATTTTAGCTAATCAATACAAAAAAATACAATACCATGTATAGTATTATTAGTATTTTTAGCAATATTAGTAGGTCATACAATAGAACTTGCAACATTAGTAGATACTGCTAATATCCCAAGCTTTGCTGTATCAATAGCTGTTGATGAAATATTTGTATTTGCATCATTCTTAATGTTCTTATGGTTAGATAGAATACAAATAGACGTTAATGCTAAAGCAAAAAGCAAGCAAAAAATCAGGAAACAATTCTAAATCAAGCAAAAAAAAGATGTAAAAAAAAGCAAAAGAAGAAAAAGTTATTGAAAAGACGGTTTTAGATGTTCTTTGGAAAAAAAGTATAGGAAAATTAAATGAAAATTTTCGAAAGTTTTTATCAGCTCTTAAGTAAAAGAGCTGATTTTTTATAATGAAAAATTGGATAAATAGAAAGTAGTTGTTAAAATGTAATGTTACAATTGATGTGAAACAAAAATAGAATAGAAAAAAAAGTGATTCAAGTAGTATAATTGAATTGTGCAAAAACAAATTATACGAAAGGACTTGAATCACTTATGGATAATAGTATATCACAAAAAGAGAAAATAAAAAAGAGATATTTACCACATGATTTAAAAACTAAAGAAAAAGCAGTAAAAACATATATGAATAATGGAGATATAGAGTATACATGTAGAAAATATCACATATCAAAGAATATCATTATGGAGATGGATGAAAAAATATGATGGAACAAAGGAAAGCCTTGAAGATAAAAGTCATAAGCCAAAAACAAGACATCAAAATCACATACAAATCAAAAATAAGATGGATAAGGAATTATGTAAGGAGAAATCAAGAATAACACTATGTGAATTGTGGGCAAAATTGAGAAGAGAAAAAGGATATACGAAAAAGATAACATCATTGTATAGAGTAATGAAAAGATTAAATATAAAGTTTTACAAAAGGAATGAATATAAAAATACATCGAAAAAAGAAACATAATAAAAATATGAAACACCAAAAATATAGGAGAAAAAGTGGCAAATAGATGCAAAGTATGTACCAAATGAATGCAAGGTACAATTGCCAGAAGATAAAAGGTATTATCAATACACGTGTATAGATGAAACAAGTAGAGAAAGATTTTTATGGTGGTATGAAGAAGTAACGCCAGCAAATACAGTAGATTTTGTAAGAAGGAGTATCGAATACTTTGGATACAAGCCGAAAACAATACAAACAGATAATGGAACAGAATTCAGTTATAACCAAGCAAGAATAAAAAGAACATCAATGGATACATTGTTAAACAGATTAAAAATAAAACATTACAAGATAAGACCAAGAACACCAGAACATAATGGAAAAAGTAGAAAGAAGTCATAGAAATGACAATGAAAGATTTTATAGTTACCTAAAATTTTATAGCTTAGAGGATTTAATAAGGCAAGGAAAAGCATATTTAAAGAGGTCAAATAATATACCTATGGCAGTGTTAGGATATTTAACACCAAAAAAAAAAAAAGAGAATTAGAAATGCTATGCGCATAATAAAGATAAATTCAATATACTACATTTTTTTATATGAATTTGTTTCACATCATTGACACATATACAGATAAATAGAAAGTAGTTGTTAAAATCTATTGAAAAAAATCCAAGGATGTAATAAAATAGAATAGTTAAAATACAAAGAAATATTTTTTATACAAGGAGGTATATTATGATTTCAAAAAAGAAAAGTAGTTCTAGTAGGAACAGGATTTGTAGGAATGAGCATGGCATATGCTTTAGAATGCCAAGGAGGAATAAATGAATTAGTGCTTATAGATGTGCTAAAAGACAAAGCAGAAGGAGAAGCAATGGACTTAGCACATGGTTTAGCATGTGCACCAAGCAGAATAGACATTAAAGCTGGTGAATATGATGAATGTAAGGATGCAGCTATATGTGTAATTACAGCAGGACTAAGCCAAAAGCCAGGTCAAACAAGATTAGAACTTGCAAAAACAAATGCAGGAATTGTAAAAAGCATTACAGAACAAGTAGTAGAGTCAGGATTTAAGGGAATATTTGTAATCGCTTCAAACCCGGTAGACCTAATGACATATGTAGTTCAAAAGACATCAGGATTTCCGAAAGAAAGAGTTATTGGTTCAGGAACAGTGTTAGATACAGCAAGACTAAGATATTTAATAGGTGATAAATTAAAAAATTTCTCCTAAAAATGTTCATGCATATATTATGGGAGAACATGGAGATTCATCATTTGTTCCATGGTCACACAGTTATGTAGGTTGTAAGTCATTAAAAGCAATTTTAAATGAAAGAAATGAAAAAGAAGAAGTACTAGAAGAAATTTATACAAAAGTTCAACAAGCAGCATATGAAATTATTAATAGGAAAAAAAAGCTACTTACTATGGTATTGGATTAGGACTTACAAAAATAGTAAAAGCAATATTAAATGATGAAAAAAGAAATTTTAACTGTATCAACATATTTAGATGGCAATTATGGGCATTCTGGATTATATATTGGTGTACCAGCTATTTTAGGTAATAAAGGTGTAAATGATATCTTAGACATACCTTTTTAAGCGAAGAAGAGCAAAAGAAATTTGATTGTAGTTTTGAAGTTCTAGAAAATATGAAAAAGAAATTGACAATGAAATATTTTAAATGTAAAATGAGGTAAGAAAGTATAAATAAATTTGTACTTAGAAGGAGGAATTATTATGTCATTAGTAACAACAAAGAATATGTTTGAAAAATCAATTGCAGAAAAATTTGCAGTTGGAGCATTTAACATTAATAATATGGAATTTGTTCAAGCTATAATGGATGCAGCTGCAAAAGAAAAGGCACCAGTTATACTTCAAACATCAAGTAGTGCAATAAAATATGCAAGAGTGCCATATCTAAAGAAAATGATAGAAGCAGGACTTGAAGAACATGATGTAGAAGTAGCACTTCATTTGGACCATGGACCAGATTTTGAAACATGTAAAATGTGTATAGATAATGGATATACATCAGTAATGTTTGATGGGTCTAAATACGACTTTGAAAAGAACATAGAACTTACAAAACAAGTAGTAGACTATGCTCATGAACACGGAGTAGTTGTTGAAGCTGAACTTGGAAAATTAGCAGGAATTGAAGATGATGTAAATGTTTCTGCAAGTGATGCTATGTATACAGACCCAGCTCAAGCTCAAGAATTTGTAGAAAAAACAGGTTGCGATTCTTTAGCAATAGCAATAGGAACAAGTCATGGAGCATATAAATTTAAAGGAGAAGCAAAACTTCGCTTTGACATATTAGAAAAAGTAAAAGAATTAATACCAAATATTCCAATAGTATTACATGGAGCATCTACTGTAATTCCAGAATACGTTGAATTATGTAATAAATATGGTGGAGCTATGCCAGGAGCAAAAGGTGTTCCAGATGAGATGCTTAATGAAGCAAGTAAGAGAGGAGTATCAAAAATAAATGTTGATACAGATTTAAGACTTGCAATGACAGCAGCAATTAGAAAAGTATTTGCTGAAACTCCAGAACAATTTGACCCCAGAAAATACTTAGGTCCAGGAAGAGATTTAATAGAAGAAACTGTTTGCCATAAAATGAAAAATGTTTTTGGATGCAGTGGAAAAGCAAATGTATAATTAATATATAAAAGGAGAACCCTAAGTAAAAGTGCCTTGTAATAGGTACTTTATTTTTTACTTATAAAATTTAGGCTAATAAAAATTTAAAAAAAATTAAATTAAAAATTCGCATAAAAATTTTTTTTTTATAGTAAATAATAATAATAATTTCACAAAGTTAAAAAAGGAGGAATTATGTTAAAAAAAATTATCAATTATAAGTGTCCCTTCTTATTTTACTAGGATTTTTATCAAGTACGGTTTTAGCAACATCTGATATGTCAAATTATATGAGAGATGCAGGAAACAATATTGGAGAGGCAGCTAGAAATACGGCAGATGGAGTAGGTAATGTAGTAGAAAATACATGGGATGCCACAAAAAATACAGCAAGTGCAGTAGGTAATGCAGTAGAAAATACATGGGACGCAGCAAAAATACTACACATGCCGCTGGTGACGCAATTGGAAATACTGCAGGAACTGTTACAAATGGTGTAAAAATATGGTAGATACATCTGAAAGTGGTATGCAATCAGGAAATAGTTATACTTTTTTAGGATTAGGTTTAGATGTTTGGATGTGGATTATTTTAATTGCAATAGTTGTAATAGCAATTGTCTTGATTTGTAAATATATGAAAGAACACAATGACCATGATTAAAGGTAGGCTTTAAGAGCTTACCTTTTTAATATATACAAATAAATTTAGCTATAAAAAAAATAGAAATAATTAAAAACAAAATTAGAATTGACTTCTTAATGAATACGAGATGAGATATTATAACTGCAATACCACAAAACTTAGGATTCCCAATGGTTACGAGATACCAAGAGAGTTAAAAATAGCAAGTAAAAAAAAATAGAAAATAAAGAAGATTAAAATTGATTTAAGTATTTTTTAGAGGAAGATCCTTAAAAAAGACATGATACAGTTATTTTTTGAACGCTTCTGATGTAAAAAAAATATGCATTAAAAAAAGAAACAAAGGTTAGTAAAATCATTAAAATCATTATGTGGTAATTATAAACAAAAATACGATAGAATGTTGGTAGGAACAACAGAGAATAACATTCCTTTCTACGTTAAACAAGGATTTGATAAATATGAAAAACAATTAAAAATTTCTTTATAGATAATTATAATGAAGAAATAAAAGATGGAGATTTTATTTGTACTGATTTAATATATTATTCAAAAGATTTGAAGAAAAAGTTAAAGAGAACTAGTAATTTATGGAGGATATTTAATTTGAAAGTTGTAATAAAGTGGAAGTTTCAGAAAACATATGGAAGGAATAATTAAATTAAAACAACAACTAGAACGAGATGGAATTGAAGTAATAAAGCCAAACAATATAGATATAATAGAAAATCCTGAGAATCCTGAATTTATAAAATTTAATGGAGAAGAAAATATGAGCGAATATGAGTTACAGCAACAATATTATAGAGCAATAGAAACATGTGATGCTCATATTATATTTAATAAGGGAGGTTATATAGGGAAGAGTGCTTTATATGAACTTTTTACGGTGCTGGCACAAATTCTTTCTCAAAAATGAATAAATTTTTATTAGAACATGCACAGGTATACTTATTGGAAAAACCAAATATGAAAAAATTAAATGAAGTTTTTGCTTCGCAGGATAGTAGTGAAATAAGAATATATTATATGATTTTAGCATTAATTGAAAAAAAAATGTAAGGATAGGTGTAGATACAATGTATGAAGATTTTAAAATAAAAAAAATAATTAATAAAGATGAAGAGGAGAGATAAAACAAGTTATAGAGATATTGAGAGGGAGATGAGAGTGTAAATATGAATCAAATAGAAAATTTAAAAGATTTAATCATATATCAAAGTCAAAATAATGATAATATTTCAGTAGAAGTTTTATATGATGATGAAGATTTTTGGTTAACTCAAAAATCAATGTCAAAATTATTTGAAGTAGAAGTAAACACAATAAATTATCACTTAAAAAGAAATATTTAAATCAGGCGAGTTAACAGAAGAAGAATCAGTTATTCGAAAAATTCGAATAACTGCAAATGACGGAAAAAAACTATAATACAAACTTTTACAGCCTAGATGCAATAATTGCTGTGGGGTATAGAGTAAACTCAAAACAAGCAACGGATTTTAGAATATGGGCAACTAATACATTAAAAGAATACATAAAAAAAAGGATTTGTTTTTAAATGATGAATTATTAAAAAACGGTCCTAAATTTGGAAAAAGACTATTTTAAGGAATTATTAGAAAAAATTCGTTCAATTAGAACAAGTGAACGAAGAATATGGCAACAGATAACGGACATATTTGCAGAATGCAGTATGGATTATGATAAAGATTCGGAAATAACTCAAAATTTTATGCAACTGTTCAAAATAAATTTCATTATGCCATTACAGGGAATACTGCAGCAGAGATAATATACAAAAATGCAAATCATACAAAAAGAAAATATGGGCTTAACTACTTGGAAAAATTCACCAGATGGAAGAATTTTGAAATCTGATGTCGTTATTGCCAAAAATTATTTAGATGAAAAACAAATAAAAAAACTTGAAAGAGCAGTATCTGGATATTTTGATTATATAGAAGATTTAGTAGAAAGAGAAAACACCTTTACTATGGAGGACTTTGCAAAAAGTATAAATGAATTTTTGAGTTTAGAAAATATGACATATTAAAAGATAATGGTAAAATATCAAGAAAACAAGCAGAAGAAAAAGCTGAAAAAAGAGTATACAGAATATAATAAAAATCAAAAGATTGTTTCAGATTTTGATAAGTTGCTTATTGAAGCAAATAGATTAAATGATAAAAAGTAATTAAAAGTATAGGAGGTTATATATAATAACCTCAAAAACTTGAAAAAATAGGAGAAAACTATTGAAACGTAAGAAAAAAAAGAAATCATATAAAATAAAAATAGTAAATAAAACAAAATTAATTACATCTTTATTAATTTTAATTATAATAATATTATCAATAATTTTATTTACTAAGGGAATAATTACGAAAGATAAATCTGTAAAAAGCTAATGCAGAAAATAAAATAGATAAATGCATTGTTATAGATGCAGGGGCATGGAGGAACAGAAGAGCCAGGATGTATATTTGGAAATATCTATGAGAAAACATAAATCTGCAAATAGCAAAAAAAATTGCAAATATTGCTAGAAAAAGACTATGCAAATGTTGTGATGACTAGAACAAATGATAAAAATGTATATTTAAATGAAAGAGTAAGAATTGCGAATAGAGAAAATGCTGATTTATTTGTTAGTATACATCAAAATGCATTAGAAAACGATACTGTAACAAATGGAATAGAAACATGGTTTAATCAAATAAAAGATACCAAAAAGTAAAATGTTTGCAGAATGTATACAAAAAATGTTATAGGGGGAAACTAAAGGAACAGATTTAGGTATAAAAAGAAAGTACAGGTCTTATTGTTATAAAAAATACTAATATGCCATCATGTCTTATTGAAACAGGTTTTTTATCAAATAAAACAGAAAGAAATAATCTAGTGAGTGACATATATCAGCAAAAAATAGCAGATGGAATATACAATGGAATAAAAAGAATATTTAAATGAAAACAGTAAAAAGAATCAGGAGGAAAATAATTTAAATAATAATATTTAAATTATATAAGAATTATGAAAGAAAATATAATTGCAAAAAATCAACAGCATATCATAATTATGAAATACTTGAAAAATTAGAAGCAGGAATTGTACTTTTATGGAACAGAAATAAAATCTATAAGAGCAGGAAAAGTTAATCTTAAAGATAGTTATGCAGCAATAGAAAAAAATGGAGAAGTGTATGTATATTCTATGAATATTAGTCCGTATGAACATGGAAATATATTTAATAAAGATCCACTTAGACCAAAAAAAAATTATTACTTAACAAAAATGAAATACATAAACTAATTGGTGCAGTAAACCAGAAAGGATATACATTAGTTCCAACAAAATTATATTTTAAAGGAAATTTTGTAAAACTAGAATTAGGTGTAGGAAAAGGGAAGAAACTTTTTATGATAAAAGAGAAGACCTAAAGAAAAAGATGCAGAGAAGAAAAATGCGTATGGCAAAATAGAAAAAAATCAATTAAAGTACTAGACAATTTTAAACAAATATATTATTATTATGTATATAAATTAATAACTTAGGAGGAAACATAATGTCAAGAGTTAAAAAGTATTAGTTATAATGTTAGTTGTATTAAGCTCTGTAAGTTTTGTTTTAGCAACAGATATTGATATGAACTTAGTAAATGGAAATGCTACTACGAATAATGAAGTGGTTAGAAATGAAACAAATACAGCTAGAAATGAAGCAGGAGAAAATAATAATGCTACTAGCAATACATCAGAAAATAGAGTTACAAGTCCATCTGCTAATATGGCGGCAAATATAGAAAGTGTATCTAATATAAACGATACAGAAGATAATTCGTCACTTCAATTAACTCAAATTTTAAATATTTTTTCTAATTGCAGTAGGAATAATATTAATTCTATTGGCAATAGCTATATTAATTAGATTAAAAAGATAAAAAGTAAAAAATATAATTTAGTATAAAGCAATGATATATTATATATCATTGCTTTTTTGAAAAAAGTAAGTTAATACATTTATTTAATTCAAACAGAATCAAAAGCTTAAGTTTAAAGAAAAATTAAATTTATGTTATACAAATTAATAAAACTGTGCTATTATATAATAGAAGAAAGGGAGAGAAGAACTTATGTACAATATTTTTTAGTGGTTGACGATGATAGAGAAATTGTAAAAGCAATAGAAATTTATTTAAAGAGAAAGGATATAATGTTATAAAAGCATATGATGGAAATGAAGCTTTAAATCAAGTAAAAGAAAATGAAATACATTTAATTATTTTAGACGTTATGATGCCAAAAAAGATGGAATGCAAACATTAGAAGAGTTAAGAAAGAAAAATTCAATACCAGTTATAATGCTTTCAGCAAAATCAGAGGACTATGATAAAATATCTGGACTAGAACTTGGAGCAGATGATTATATTACAAAGCCATTCAATCCACTTGAGCTAGTTGCAAGAGTAAAATCAAATATAAGAAGATATGTAACATTAGGAAGTATTAAGGCAGAAGAAAATAAAAACGTATATAAAGCAGGGGAGCTTCAAATAAATGATGAAACAAAGCAAGTTACAGTAGATGGAAAGGAAATTAAACTTACTGCTACTGAGTATAACATTTTATTATTTCTATTAAAAATAAAGGAAAAGTTTATTCAATTTCAGAACTTTATGAAAATGTTTGGAATGAAGATAGTTTTGCAGCAGAAAATATAATTGCTGTGCACATAAGACATATTAGAGAAAAGATAGAAATAAATCCTAAAGAACCTAAATACTTAAAAGTAATATGGGGGATAGGATATAAAGTAGAAGATATTAAATAATAAAGGAGGAACAAGATGGAAAAGCTAAAAAAGAATCTACTTTTTTTTAAAAGTAATATGTCACATTTTAGTGCCAATATTAATTGTGGTATTAACACTTAGTATTACTATTGTTGGGCTAAATAATACATATCAAGGAATTGAGCAAGACAAAAGAATTTGTTAAGTCAAAAGAATTTTGTCAAAGGGTATTTATCAGATATTTTATATACTGTTAATTACATAAAAAAAGCAAAACATATGATGAAGAATATTCGTTTAGGCAAATTGAAGAAAATGTATATTACCAAAGATATGAATATTTACAATATAGTTCTTTAAAATATATTAAATATATGATTAAAAAAAAGAAACAGGAGATATTTATACAAATATACAAACAGCAAACTATGAAGAATATATTGGAAATATTGCGTATAATGAAAAATTACTGGATATATGAAAATGGAGAAGTAAAAACAAATTTAACAGAAATAAATCGGTACAAACAGTAAATTTTTAAGTATGCCATATAACGGATTAGTGGGACTTAAGGATTATAATGTATATACGTATATAGATATGAATGAGTTAAAAAGCTCAAATAGATATTCAATTCAATTAGTTTTAAATGAACTTATTGGAGGAGACGAGAATGTGGCAGAAGCCCCTTATTCCAATAAGCATAATACTCCTTGCGGTAAGCATTATTTATCTTTTCTGGGCAGATGGACACAGCAAAGGAAAAAAAGAAGGAATTTATTTAAGTGCAATTGATAAATTTCCATATGAGCTATTAATTACAATACTTACATTTATAATGGGAATTTGTGTATCAGTATTTATGGCCTTTGCAGAATATGGAGAAGCATCTATAAACTTAACCATATATATAGGACTTCTTACATATTTAGCAAGTTATGTATGTATTGCTATAATGGTTTCGTCAACGGTAAAAAGATTAAAAGCAAAGAAGTTTTGGAAAACATTTTTAATTTATAGAATTTTTAAATGGATAAAGGAAAAGATTAAAAAATATCAAGAAAAATCTTAGATAAAAAGTTCATCACAAAAGAAAATAATTTTATATTACATAGGATTTATAATTATAAGCAGTATATTAGGTTTAATTGTAATAACATCAAGTTTAGGAATATTTGGTATAATTTTAATATTTGTATTATGGGGATGGACATTATATAAGATACTAGAATATAACAAAAGATAACTAAAATTAAGATGGCACTAAAAGATATTTATGAAGGAAATGGAGAGGTTCACCTAGAAACGGAAGAACTAACAGGAACTCTTAAAGAATTATCAATATATATAAATGATATAGCTAGTGGATTTTCAAATGCAATAAACGAAAGCTTAAAATCAGAAAGACTAAAGACAGAACTTATAACAAATGTATCACATGACATAAAAACGCCATTAACATCAATAATAAACTATGTAGATTTATTAAAAAGAGAAAACATAGAAGATGAAAAAGCAAAAGAGTACATAAAAAGTACTAGATAGCAAATCACAAAGACTAAAAAGCTTATAGAAGACTTAGTAGAAGCATCCAAAGCATCATCTGGAAATATAAAACTAAATATAGAAGATATTAACTTAAGAGAGTTATTAATTCAAGTTACAGGAGAATTTGAGGACAAATTTGAAAAAAAAAAAACTTAAATGTAGAACTAGACTTGCCAGAAGAAGAAAACGTTGTAATAAAAGCAGATAATAGATATATCTACAGAATTTTAGAAAATTTATATGGTAATGTTGCAAAAATATGCACTTGAAGGAACAAGAGTATATGCGAAATTAGAAAATAGTGCAAATAATATCGAACTAGAAATAAAGAATGTGTCTAAAAAAAAACTAAATATTTCAGCAGAAGAGCTAATGCAAAAGATTTGTTCAGGGGGATAGGTCAAGATATACAGAAGGAAGCGGATTAGGACTTTCGATAGCAGAGAGTTTAGCAGAACTTCAAAATATAAAATTTAATGTAGAAATAGATGGAGATTTGTTTAAAGCCATTTTAAAATGGGAATAAGGAACTTAATTGAATTAAGAAAATTTTAGAAGAATAAACAATTATCCCAGACTAAACTGGAAGCTTACCAACAAAAAAACGATAGACAAAAAAGTTATTTTGCTTTTTGTCTATCAAATTATTAACTTATGAAATAAATTAACACAAAGATTTACAGTCAGGTTGTAATCAAATTATTTTTAAATTTCAATTCTTTATACTTTTTAGTTTTTTATTTAATAATAATATAGAAATTGTATCAAAAATGTATAATCCAATACAAATAATTAAATATATAAACGAAAAAATCACAATTTCTTTTATAAAATTTTTAGTTTTAAATATTTCTAAAATAGAAATACTAGCCCCTAGAATATTAGTAATTACAAATTCAATAAAAAGAATTAACGATAATAAAAATAAATAACCAAATAATATAATATAGCAAATATTTAAAAATCTTTTTTCATTAATTTATGATTCCTTTCTCTAAAATATTTATTATAGAATGAACTTTTCTTCTAGAAACGTGAACTTTTTTTTCCATTACTTAGTTCTGCTATCATTTTTCTTTCATTATCAAAGCCAAAAGTTTTAATATGATTTATATTTACTATACAGTTTCTAGATGCACTAATAAATGCTTTATTCATAGCTTGCAACTTATATAAACTTGAATCAACCTTATAATCTCCATCTTTAGTAGTACAATAAGTGTATCTGTCTTTAGAATAAAAAGCAGATGATATTATCTATGCTAATTGAACATATTTTTCCATCCATAGCAAGAGTTAGTTTTTTGATTATATAAATTGATATAGTCTTTAAACCTTTCTAACTGTGAAGGATTATTGCCTTCTATGTATACAATTATTTCATTATTATCCAATTTTGTATTAACTCTAGATATAGTTTTTAACTTCATATTTTACTCCATACTATTCAATAATTCTTGAGCTTGTTCCTCAGTGATTAAGTTACTTTTAAGACTGAAATTGATTTGATTAACTTTATCTGGTGAATTTTCAAGATTTTTTAAATGCTCATATAACATATTGTCATTATTTATATATACTTCCATCTAAGTTAAACAAATGTGAGGACATTACATTTATTATTCCCATAGTAATTCCTAATATTATTATAATGATAGTTGCTATAATAAAATACTTTTTTTTTTCATATTTCCATCTCCAAATATTTTTTATAATATTGTATCATAAATTTGACATAAATTACAATTTTTAAAATTTGTTTGTACAAACGGTAAGAAATAACGGACGAATGGCATAATTTTTTTTCATACATAATATAAAGGACATTTAGTGGTAAAATGATTATGCAATAAATTGCAATAATGGTATGAGGTATCCATCTAATTTTAGGAGGATTTAAAAATGAAAAAAAATTTTATCATTTTTATTATCATGTTGGCTAGCTTGAATTTAGGTATGCATGTTTATGCGGCAGAATCCAAAAAAGAGGCGTTTGCGGTAGAAAGCACTAAAGCCATTAGTGGGTATGGAGAACGGTACACAGGAACTGGCAGTGGATATTTCGAAGTGAAATGTTACTGGAAATGGAGGAGGAGGCGCTGGAATTACAATAAAAAAACACATCAAATGCAGAAAATGCTTTTTGTGAATTATAGCATTATGAAGCCAGATGGAAGCTATTTGAAAAGAAAATATTTTTGTCTCAAATAATTCAGAGAAAAAAGTTTCAAATGTGGTTTACACAAATTGGAACATATAAAATTTACTACTATGCATATACACCGGATTCACAAATTTTTATGCAGTGTTGATTTATGGATAAAAAGTAAAAAATTAAATACCTCATACCGAAAGATAGCCACAGTTTTAACTATGGCTATCTTGTTTAAAAAAGTTATATATAATTATAAAATTGGTAATAAATGTATTAATAGATTAGGGAAGCTCTTTTTAGAGCTTCCCTAATGTGAAGAGAAAAGGAGTGTGCCAACTATTTAACTATAAGTTACGTACTGATAGCAGTTATCAAAAAGCATAAAACTGCAAAGCCGTAGAAGTAGCTACCAGATACATTTGTGTGGGGAGAAATGGAAAAGCTGTAAGTGCCGGCAGGAAGATTTCCAATTGATGCTGTCTGTGAAGAACCAGTATAAAGCAAGATTGGATTACTTATTCCAGATACGTTCATCTTAAATACAGCGGAACCATTTGCTCCATTAAGTGGCTGGGCTTTCAATGCACTTTGATAAGTGAATTGGATTCAGAACAGGAACGGTAAAAAGTACCTCCAATATATCCAGTAGTAGTACCGTTCTTAAAATCAGAAATATTACCACTTCTAGTGGAAGGACTTCCATCGATGTTCAACACTAATGAAGTGCTATCTGCTTCTTCAAAACAGGTGCATTCGCCGTAGCTTCTACTTTTTCAGCTGCAAAGCACGGCATGGAAAGCATAAAAGCCATAATAAGAGATGAAACAGTTGCAAAGAATTTTTTTTGACATAGTAGACTCCTTTCTACACCCCTTCTGCTCCATAAGAAAATTCATATTCAGAAAAATGAATTTTCTATTTATGGCTTTAATGTCAATGTACTACATGTTGATATTACAAGGAACTAAACTATTTGTCAATAGTACTTATCCATTCATGCGCAAATAAATACCATTTGGCAGAAAAAACTGGAAAACTCAATTATATATATAGAAAAAATTGCAAATGACTGATATAATAAATATGAAAATTAAGAAAACAGTATCTTGATTTTCTCTATAATTTAATATAAAATAAGAAAAAAAAGGAGGAGATTGATTATGAAAAAATCTTAAACACAGCAATAATTTTATTAATTGTAACTAGCATCCTTGTACTTTCATCAGTTTGTTTTGCAACACAAATAAAACAAAGTACAGACTTAAAACCAATAAGTGATTCTAGATTTGCAGTTGGTACTGGATACTTAGGAGGAGAGATTGTTATTGCAGAGGAAATAGAAAACTCTAAAAATAGGAATGTATTGGAAGGCAGTAGCAGCTCAAAAGTGCAAATGAAGATATGACTTTTAAAAAAATAAATATAACAGGAGAGAAACTATAATAAAGAAATAGCTGGGTTAAAATTAGGAGAGTTGCAGGCACTAGAAATAGGAAATTTAAAATCAGGTAAATACAGATATATGATATTACCAGAAAGAAAATAATACAGACAGCTATTTAATGGGCAATAAATTTTATTGTCAAGAAATATTATAAAAAGTATATAAAATATCCGCTTCGTAACAGAGGTGGATATTTTTGTAATAAATTAAATACTAGAAAAGTTAATAAAATATTCAAGTAACAGATAAATTTGTCTTTAACTTCTATTGACAGTATGAGGTTTTTACATATATAATTACTAAAGCTATAAACATTAGTATTTCTGTATCTTGCAGAAAGAAAATCACATTAGGTAAAAGGCATTAGCTTTTTTATACAAAAATACACTTTAGGTAGCTTTAATGAAACAATTAAAACTCACAAAGGGAAGGCATGAAACAGCTGGAGGAAATTCTCGATGAGAAAAGGGAAGCTCTTCGGAAATTAAGAAAGGAAAAGGAGCTGAATTTTTAGGAAGTGACAAAGATGCTTCTTATAGCAATTTTGCAATCAACCAAACAGACTTAGAGAGAATATTACTGAATGAAATCAGTGAGCTCGAAAAGTACAAAAAAAGCAGCCAAAATTGTCACAGAAGAATCCAAGGAAAATGTTGCTAATATTGGCTCTAAGGTAACAATCATTATAGAAGATACCCTAGAAGATGACAGAGAGGAATGCATTGTCATACTAACAGGAGACTTTGGAACAGTGGCAAGGGAAGAGTTTCCATCAAATCGCCTATGGGAGCCTGCATTATGGGACAAGCAGGGGTTCAAAGGCTACAATGTAAACGGATATGAACTTAAAGTTACAATAGTTCATATTGAAAATTAAAAAGTGTAAGATATAGGGGAGGTTTTTACAAAGCCTCCCTTTTTCCTAGGTACGACAGAGCATGCCTTTTAATATTAGTTATACAACTATTGTTCTCTAAGTAGACTAAACCAACTAGTAAAAACTTTTTGAACCATAGAAGAAAAGCTATATTTATAAACATCATTAGCAGCAATAATATCTGATCTAGCAATTTCTTTATTGTTTAAACTAACTATGAATTCACCAATTTTTTTGACCTTTAGAAACAGGTGCGTTAATGTTATTATAAATTTCTGCTTTTTGTGAAAGTTTAGTATCATTAGTTTTTTCATAACAGCACCTAAATTATTTTGTAAAGTAGCTTGAACAGAATTTTCAATTCCCCTTATTAACATTAGCATTTCCTACAATGTCTCCAGCTTTTCCTAACTCTTTATATTGAAAATTACTAAAGCCATAATCTAAAAAGCTTCCTTGCCTCTGTAAATCTTTCACTACTTGTTTTTTCCCTTCATAACAACTGCTATTAAAGATAAGCCGTTCTAGTAGCACTTGCTGATAAATTAAAAAGGGCTAAACTTGTTGAACCAGTTTTTCAAACCAGTGCAACCATCATAGTTTCTAACTAATTTATTAGTATTTACTAATTCAGACTTTCCATCACGTAAGCTATCCATATATATTGTTGTATATTTAGTAATAGAAGGATGCTTTACTAAAAGTTCTCTAGACATTATAGCAATATCATAAGGTGATGTAACATGACCATCTTCATCAATACCATGACAATTTTTTAAAACAAGTATCATTCATTCCAAGCCCTTTTGCTTTTTTCATTCATTTTTACAAAAGCTTCTTCAGAGCCTTCAAATATTCTGCCATAGCAAAAGTACAGTCATTAGCAGAAACTACGCAAATTGCTTTTAACATATCATTAACCGTTAACTCCTCCGTAGAATCTAACCAAATTTGAGAGCCACCCATTGAACTTGCTTCACTACTACAAGGAACTTTATCTGTATAAAATACGACCAGAGTCAATGGCTTCCATAATTAGAAGAATTGTCATAACTTTTGTAACAGAAGCTGGACGCAATTTAGCATGCATATTATAATCGTATAAAACTTTTCCAGTGTTTTGTTCGATGAGAATAACACCACCAGATGAAAGCTTCAAAGGATTATTGGTAACAACAAGTGAAGTATCCAGTTTGGGAGTAGGTTTAGCATTTACATTTTAGTAGAATTATTAGATTTATTGGTATTATTAGCATTAGTAGGATTATTCGGTTTAGTAGTATTATCAGCTTTATTAGTTTTGCTAGGTTTACTATTAGTAAGAACACTATCCGTGTTAAAACTATTTGAAGTTTGGTTTGACCAAACAGGAATACTATATGTACTTGCCTTACTAGCAGAAGACATGAATAAAATAATAGCAGTACACATAATAAAGTATTTTAAAAATTTCTTTTTCATAAAATAATCCAGTCCTTAAAAATATTTAGGTTTATGGAAAATACCTATAACCACAAAAAATATTAGTAAAAGTGTATGAAAATTTATAAAAAATAGAACAAAAAGGAACAATATAAATATATAGAAAATGCATCTTGACGTACGTATAAACGTATGCCCTAATAGATTTAGGAGGGATAAATATGACAAATACAAATATAACTAGTTTTAGAAAAGATATATATAATTTATTAGAGCAAACCATCAAATACAATGAACCAATAAATATTTCAACAAAAAATGGGAATGCAGTAGTATTAAGTGAGGAAGATTATAATAACTTAATGGCAACATTAGAAATTGAAAATAACAAAAAGCTAAAAGAAGATATAGAAAAAGGTATGAAAGAAGATATAAATGACTGCATAGAAGAAAGTGAGGTTAATTGGTAATACATGTATAAAATAGTATATACAAAAAAAAGCATTAAAAGATATTGAAAAAAAATAAAACAAAGTTCAATAAATAGTAAAGCAAAAAGTTTAATTGAAGTAATAAGAAACAATCCATATATGATTCCGCCACCTTATGAAAAGTTACTGGGAGAATTAGAACGGTTTATATTTTAGAAGGTTGAATGTCCAACATAGATTAATATATCAAGTATATGAAAAAGAGAAAAGACCATAAAAGTAATATCTTTATGGTCTCATTATGAAAAATATATAATAATTAGCTAAGTTTTACAATTCGTACATCCACGCTAGAAGATGTACTACTAACATAAAGCTTTATATCTGAATCTGTATTATTCTTAAATTTAAAATCCAATCCGCCATTAAAAGAAACAGCTGCATCTTTGCCTTCTTTAACATAAGTTACTCTTCTTTTGTGAGGAGAACGCTCGGTAACATTAAGACCATCTACATTTAAAACCGCATTATAAATAGTAGAACTTACTTGACAATTTCCTCCACCAAACCCTTTTTCTTTTTTAGTTCCTACAAATACATCTGCTTCCATGTATCCCTTTTCACTAGAGGGTTTTCCAACAATTTCGTTAAATGAAAAGGTCTCGCCTTTTTTTACTACTTTTTCATTTATTGCATTACAAGTTAAGTTTATATTATTAAGCCTGGCTTTATCTCCGCCAAGTTTAGTAGAAAAACTACTAAGTTCTGTTTCAACTACCTTGGAATTTTCAGAAATTTCATTTTTAGAAATTAGATTTTGCGTTTCATTTGAAGTAGCAAGAGAAGAAGCAGTTGTATTTGAAATTTGATTAATAATATTATTTTGCGAATTTTTGCTTTCGTCTAAAGTTTTATTTTCAGTATACCTAAAAAAAATGAAAATAGCTACAATAGAAAAAACCAATTATTCCAAAGATTAATAGTGCTATAAAAAATTTTTCATAAAAAATTCCATTCCTTTCTAACAGTAATTAAATGATATGTATATAACCAATTATTTTTTTTTGCTAATTACTTTAATATTTTTACAATATTAAAGCTTATTGCTATTTACTAATATACCCATATTGACAAATATTATTAATTTAATTATAATTAAATATGTAAAAATAAATAAAAGAAAGAGGAACAAAATGGCAAGTAAAAAGTATGGAAAAGATTACTTTTTATAATATTAATAATTGCTTGTTTATTTAATATAACAATAAAATTAGTAAAGAGAAATTCATTTAATAGTGAACTTCAATCATCAGTAGAGTATATGCAAAATTTGAATGAAATGGAAGAAAAATGAATTAACTAAGGGCAATTAATAAAATTATTAAACTAAAGGAAAAAGTATGAAAAAAAATAATAAAAATAAATATTCACCATATATAATTATGGTGCTTTTGGCAATTTTTATATGCATACCGCTTTTTTACAATGAATTTGTATCTTCATAATGAAGCGATTCTTCATATGGTAAGAATTTTTGCAGTAGATGAAATATTAGATGCAGGGGTTTTTCCACCAATTATTAGTTACAAATTTATGGAAGGGTTTGGGTATGCAGTCAATTTATTCTATGGACCACTTACAACATATATCCCAATAATTTTTTTAAATATATTTGGAACATCTGGAATGGCTTTCAAGGTTTTTACTCTGCTAACAGTTATTTTATCTAGTATTACAATGTATAGATTCACATATCTAGTAACTAAAAAGAAGAATAATTAGCTTAATTACGAGTTTAATATATATATCTATGCCATATAAACTATCAGACATTTACGCAAGAAATGCAATAGAGAGTATACGGCTTTTTTTTTATTCCATTAGTATTTGAAGGTATTTATAAAATATTAAATACAAATAAAAAAAGTTATGCTTTGGCATTAGGAATTATAGGCTTAGTTTTATCACATACTATAAGCACAATTTATATAGCAATTTTTTCAGCTATTTATGTTTTAATGAATTTCAAAAAACTAAAAGATATAACTGTATGGAAAAGAGCTGGAACAAATATTTTGATTGCGGTTTTAGTATGTGCTTTTTATGTAATTCTATTCTAGAACATAATGCTAGTACAACATATCTACTTATGTCAAAGAGGATTTTGGTAGCACTGGTGAAGACGTAGCAGAAGCATCATTAAGTATTAGTGATTTATTAGCAAATGAAGCAGGAACGCAGGAAATAAGATTTTCAATTGGGTTGGTGACTATTGTATTAACTGCTCTTACCATAGTATGCTTTAAGAAAATTGATAATAAATATAAAAATATATATTTACAATTTGGAATATTAGCAGTAATTACATTAATTTTATCTACAAATATCTTTCCATGGAAATTTATGCCTCATTTCCTTACAGTAATACAATTTGCATGGAGAAACTTAGGTTTTTTTTGCATTTTTTATTGCTTTAATATGTGGTATAAATGCAGTAACATTTGTAGAAAAAGTAGTAAAAAAAGAAAACATAAAAGAGACATTTATTTTTGGTGTTATCTTTTAGTATATTTGTATTTACAGGCGTTGGGACACTTAGAGATTGGCATTTTGATAATGTGTCAGAAGAAAGTGAATTGGATAAATCTTTAAGTAATGAGAGCATATATGCACTAAAGATAAATAGGGACTATTTACCTAAGAAAGCATATAAAAATTTAAAGTATTTAATGGATAGAGAAAATAAAACTCTAATTTTAGAAGGAAATGCTAATATTACTCATGAAGAAAAAGAAAAATTACAAGATAAAATAAGTCTTGAGAATATAGAAGAAAATACAGTACTCGAGCTACCATATTTGTATTATATGGGATACAATATAGAAGTAAGATATGATGAGCAAGAATACAACAAAATTAAATATGAAGAATCAGATAATGGATTTATGCAAATAAGGTTAAAAAGAAGCTGAAAATATAGAAGTAAAAATTGAGTATAGAGGAACAGTTATAGAAAAAATTAGGATATGTAATTTCAGTAGTAGGAACAATTCTATTGATATTAGTTATTGTAAAAAAATAGAGGTAAAGAGGTTGAAAGAAAAGTTAAAGAAGTATAGTGGTCCAATTATTATAGTTGCAATTAGCATCTTAGTATGTTTGCCAATGTTTGTGATGGATTTTAACATTCAATATGATGATGGAATTCAGCATATATGTAGATTAATAGGAACAGAACAATCTATTAGTGAGGGAAATAAATTTGGGGGCTATAATGTCTAATTTTTGTAATGGATGTGGATATTCATGGAATTTGTTTTATAGCCCATTAACAAGTTTTGCACCATTAATTTTTAGAATATTTGGGCTTTTCATATGCACTATGCTTAAAATTATTTATGCTATGCATAACAGTAGCATCTGGTTTTGCAATGAGAAGTTTTATAAAAACAATTTTAGATGGAATAGTAGACGAAAAAAGAAGAGAGCAAATTGCTATTTTAGCAGGAATAATGTATATTTGTATGCCATATAGATTAAATGACATGTATATTAGAGTGGCAGTAGCAGAACTTGCGTCATTTGTATTTCTTCCAATGGTATTTGATGGCTTATATAAAATTATAAATAAAAAGAAGAAAAAAGCTATTTACTAGCCATAGGCGCAACTGGAATGATTTTTAAGCCATGTAATGATAACAACTTATGTAGCAATATTTAGTATTATTTATATACTAGTTAATTTAAATAAATAATAAAACTAAAAGTAAAAAGATTATAATTAATAAAAAAATAATTATAATGCTAATAAAGAATTTATTATTTATATTGTTATTTACAGGTTTTTATTTATTTCCACTATTAGAGTCAAAATTAAGTGCAGATTATGAAGTTTTTAATAGTGAGCATATGCTAAGAATTGATGCAATGAAAGCTCTTAAGCCAAATATAATAGAAATGATTATGCAAGTAGATGGAAGGATGGCATATGGAATAGGAATACTTACAATTTTAGAATTGTTATTCGAAATATATATGGTTTAGTTAGCAAAAAAGTGAAATTATAAATATTCAAAAAGATAGAAATTATATATTCTTTACAATTTTAGGATTGGCTTTGATGATTATGGCTTTAGATATATTTCCGTTTGAAAACTGCCTAAATTATTTACAATGATGCAATTTTCTTTTAGATTATTAGAATTTGCAGGATTTTTCTTAATAACAGTGTCAGCAATTTCATTAGGACTTATGTTTAAAAAATTTTAATATGTATACAACAATATTTTTTAGGAGCAATAAGCTTATTATGCTTACTTCCAAGTTTGGGACAAATTCCAACAGGAAAAGGAGTACTATTTAGAGCAAAAATTAGAAGAAGGAATAAGCTTAAATGCAAAAACAGGTAGAGTTCATGCTGGTATGGCAAGTTTAGAGTATTTGCCAAGTAGAGCATTTGAAAATAAAGAATATATAATAAATAGAAAAGATGAGCCAATTATACTTAGTGGCAATGGAAAAATAGAAACATATAAAAAGCAAGGAACGAATTTAAAAATATATATAAGCACTGAAAATAGCCTTAAAATAGAGCTTCCATATATTTTTATTATATAGGGTATAGGGCAGAAGCAGAATATGAAAATGGAAAAATAGAAAAATTAGATATATATGAATCGGAAAATCGGATTTTTATGTATGGATGTAAAAACAAATTGTAAAGTTAAAATTTCGTATGAAGGAACAACTATAATGAATATTTCATATGCACTTTTACCTTTAGGAATATTAGTTTTTTTACGGAACTATGCTTTGCCAGAAAGAAAAATTTGTAGTAAAATGAATGAAGAAATGCAATTAAAGGAAAGGATGTGAAACTATGCCAAAAGGAACAGTTGCAATAATAGGAAAGCCGAATGTAGGAAAGTCTTTTTTTTTTAATTATTTAGTAGGAGCTAGGCTTTCAATTGTTGAAGATACTCCAGGTGTAACAAGAGACAGAATATATGGAGAAACCAATTGGAGGGGGAAAAGACTTTACAATAATAGATACAGGGGGAATTGAAGAAAAAAGTGAAGACATTATTGCGACACAAATGAGAACACAAGCAGAACTTGCAATTGATGTAGCAGATGTAATCGTATTTCTAACAGATGTACAAACAGGAGTAACACCAGTAGATACCGAAATAGCACTAATGCTAAAAAGAGCCAAAAAGCCTATTATATTGGTATGTAATAAAGTAGATGATTTTAGAAAATTAGAAAAATGATATATATGAATTTTACAGCTTAGGATTAGAGATCCATATCCAATATCTTCTTCACATGCTAAAGGAATTGGAGATGTTCTAGATGCAATATATGAAAAATTACCTTCAGAAGATGAAAATGAAGCAAACGATGAATATACAAAAGTTGCAATAATAGGAAAGCCAAATGTAGGCAAATCTTCATTGCTTTAATAAAATATTAGGAGAAAACAGAACAATTGTAAGTAACATTGCAGGAACTACAAAGGGATGCAATTGATTCGAAATTTGAGAATGAACATGGAAAGTATGTATTTATAGATACAGCAGGACTAAGAAAACGCAGTAAGGTAGAAGAAAATATAGAAAAATATAGTGCCTTAAGAACGAATTTAGCAATAGAAAGAGCAGATGTTTGCTTTTAATTATGATAGATGCAAATGAAGGAGTAACAGAACAAGATACCAAAATTGCAGGAAAGGCACATGAAGCAGGAAAAGGCGTAATTATAGTAATTAACAAGTGGGATGAATATGATAAAGAAAAATGGTACATTAGAAAACTATACAAAGAAGTATATCAAAGACTAGCATATCTTTCTTATGCACCAATATTATTTATATCAGCGAAAACTGGTCAAAGAGTAGAAAAATTATTTAAACTTATAAACGATGTTGCAAATAATAATGCAATGAGAATTTCTACATCAGTACTAAATGAACTTTTTAGCAGAAGCAGTTTCAATAGTTCAGCCACCAACAGATAAAGGAAAGAGGTTAAAAAGTATTTTACATGACACAAGTAAGTACAAAAACCACCAACATTTGCTGTTTTTGTTAATGATAAAAAAATTGTTTCACTTTTTCATATGAAAGATATATTGTTAATAAACTAAGGCAGGAATTTGGATTTTAAGGGTACACCAATAAGAATTTTAGTAAGAGAGAGGAAGGATAAAGAATAATGATTTGGGCATATATTATAGTTGGAGTTATAGCATATCTTTTAGGAAGTATAAGTTTTTCTGTTATATTTACTAAAAAGTTAGCCGGTTTTGATGTAAGAGAAAAGGGAAGTGGAAATGCAGGAAGTACAAATGTACTTAGAACAGCAGGAAAAAAGCCAGCAATTTTAACACTTGTTTGTGATATATTAAAAGGAGTAGTTTCCATCCTAATAGCATTGTTAGTAGGAAAGATTACAAATTGCGAGATTGCTCAAGCAGCAATGTTAATTCAAATTGCAGGAATATGTGTAGTAATAGGACATACTTTTCCGATATTCTTTGGATTTAAAGGAGGAAAGGGTGTTGCAACAGCACTAGGAGTTTTACTAGTTACAAATTGGCAAATAGGATTAATTTGTCTTGTATTTGCATTAGTACTTATGGCATTAACAAGAATAGTTGCACTAGGTTCAATTGCAGCAGCGATACTATTTCCAGTATTATGTTTTTTCATAACAAATAATTATTTAGTAGGAGATGCTTCTACTAGAATGAGCTATTTAGTATTTGGAATTATAATGGCAGCAATAGTTATATTCAATCATAGAAGTAATATACAAAGAATGGCGCTAGGAAAAGAAAAATAGACTTATTTTTAAAAAAATAAAAAGAAAGGTAAAAGCAAATGAGTAAGATAGCTATAATTGGAAGCGGAAGCTGGGGATTAGCTTTTAGCAAACCATTTATGTGAAAGAGGAAATGAAGTGAAAATATGGTCTTTTTCAGAAGAAGAAAAGGACCTAATAAATAAAGAACATAAATGCAAATTTTTTACCTAATATGAAGGTGAAAGAAGAAATTGTGTGTTCAAATGATGTAAGAGAAGTAGTAACAGGTGCAGAATATATTTTTTTCATGTTACACCATCAAAAGCTACAAGAACCGGATTTAAAGATTACAAGGACTTAGTAGGAACTAGCCCTATAATAATTTGTTCAAAAGGTTTTGAAAAAATTCTACTTTAAAAACTCTTGACGAAGTAATATTAGAAGAACTTCCAACTGCAAGAGTGGCAGCCTTTTCAGGACCAAGCTATGCATCAGAAGTATCTGAGCATATTCCAACAGCAATAATACTTGCATCAAAAGATGAAAAGCTGTTAGAAGATGTTTCAGAAATTCTTATGAATGAATATATGAGAATATATAAGTCAAAAAGATGTAACAGGAGTAGAAGTAGGAGGAGCTCAAAAAAAAATATTATAGCTCTTTTGTACAGAGCATGTGTAGAACTTGGATTTGGAACAAATGCTCTAGCTGCACTTATAACAAGAGGACTAGCCGAAATAAGTAGGCTTGGAATTAAAATGGGAGCAGATAAAGAAACCTTTTTTTGGATTATCTGGCTTAGGAGATTTAATTCTTACATGCTCAAGTGATGAAAGTAGAAATAGAAGAGCTGGAAAATTAATTGGAAAAGGTATGAAAATTGATGATATAAGAAAAGAAATAGGAATGACAATAGAAAGTATAGATAACATAGAAGTTGCTAAAAAATTAGCAGAAAAATACGATGTAGAAATGCCTATTGTAAATGCTGCTTATGATGTAATATATAACAATTTATCAGCAAAAGATGCAGCAACTAAATTGATGACTAGAACTAAAAAATTTGAAAATGAATAAAAAAATTCCTCGTGTAAATAATATATGCGAGGGATTTTTTTTATGTTGTTTTTTTATTTAATAGGAAAAAATCAAGTTTTTCCTATGTTCTTGGAGGCAAAGTTAGTTTGAAAAATTTCTTTTTGAGGCTAAGAGCCTTTAGAAGAAGAAAGAAAGGAATAAACTTTTATGGGAGAAAAGAAAAATAAATACATTGCCATATTGGCAATTTCAATTTTAGTTATGATGGTATTAGTACTTATATACCTTAACTTTTTCTCTAGCTCCAATGCTAGTGAATATGGAATATTAAAAGAAAAAGGAAAAGGAGAAATAATTTACTTAGATGATAGCATAATAAAAATGCTTAATAAACTAAACAATATTTCATATGTACGTTATGAAATTAGTATAAAAGAAATAAATGAAGACCAACAACAAACAGATTCAGGAAATACAGGAAAAAAAGTCAAGATAAGGAAAAAGATTCAAGCAGCGGAGACTCATCAAACAAAGGAAGTGAAGGAGATGCTACTAATGAAAGCGAAAATAGAGCATCTAAACTTTCAAAAACAGATTCACTTTTAACAGGAAATTATGATAATATTGCATGGGAAGAGATTGCTTATACATTAGAAACTATATATGTAGCATGGCCAACAATAAGTTTAGACATGAAAACTTTTAAATGTAGCAGAAAGCAGATATAGGAAGTTTTTCTGCAACATTGGACAAAACGGCACAAACAATAAAAGCACAGGATAAGAATAATACCATAGTTAATTTATACAATTTATATGTATTGCTTCCAAAATTTTTATCATATTTTGAATCAAATGAAACTTTGCTTAGCACATATTATACAAAAGCATATGTTCTTAATGCATATGTAAGTGCAAATAGTGAAAAGTGGGAAGAAATGAGCGATAATTTAACAGAGGCAATTAATTCATTTGCAATTGTTATGAGTAATGAAAATGCTAATGATAGTGAAAAATCAACCATTGAAAAAAGCCAATGAACTTTTAAAGGAATTAAAGACATGCATATCACTTGAAGATAAAGAAATATTTTATTTAAAATATGTTTTACGATGGAATCTTTTAGAAATACTATAATATAGAAAACAAAGAACAAAAGAGGCATGATTAATATATTTTCGACATTTCAAGTAAGTTTTCATGCCTCGTCTTTGTTCGCCCGCCAAATTTTATGAAATAAAATTTGTGCACGAATGTTTAGCGAAGTTCTTTTTATATAATAGGAAAGTTCTCCAAACTTTCCTATTATAAAAAGATTAAATCTATGTGTGGTCTAGCAGATTTAATCTTTATAATAACAGTTTGCGTATAGTCTATTCTTCATAATCATACCATAAAAAAATAAAAATGTCAAGCATATTTTTTGAAAAAGTGTATGAAATATTAAAGAGTAAATTTACAAAGAAAATTCCAAATGTAATATATAAATATGGATATAACTTTTACACAAAGTTATATTTGTAAGATTAACTTCTAAATAGTATAATAAAATACAGATGTTTCTAAGGTTAGATGGAGGTATAGTTATGAAAAATACTCATTTAACATTAGAAGATAGGAAAAAAAAAATTCAAGAAGGTTTAGAAAAAAGGTCTGTCTAGAACAGAAATCGCTAAAAAAATATTAATAAAGATATTTCAACTGTTGCTAAAAAGAAATTAAAAGCAGAAGAAAATTAAAACCTAGGAATCCTTTTTAATAATCCTATTACTTGTACCAAATTTAAAGAATGTAGAATCTGTCATGGTAAATGCTCTGAATATGAAGAAATTAAATGCTCAAGAAGAGATAGAAAAGTTGGCGTATGTAATTTTTTGTCCAGACATTTCTAAATGTAGATTAGATAAGTATTTCTATTATGCTAAACAAGCTCATGAAAATTATTTATACACTTTAAAAGATTCTCGAGAAGGTGTTAATCTAAACACTAAAAGAAATGCTTGAGATTGTAAATATCATTAAACCTCTTTTAAAACAAGGACAGTCTGTTTATCAGATTTTAAAAAATCATCCTGAAATCAAAATGTGTTCCAAAACCCTATATATGTATATTGAAAGTGGGATATTCCAAGATTATGGAATTAACAACTTTTCTTTACGTAGACAGGTATCTATGAGAGAAAGAAAAAAAATTAAAGAAACGTAAAGAACCTGTAAACTATGAAGGAAGAAAATACAAAGATTATTTAGAATTTGTAAAAGAAAATCCTACTATTCCAACCACTCAAATGGATACAGTTTACAATCAGCAAGATGGCCCATATATTCAAACATTTATATTTCAAAATACAGGATTAATGATAGGACTTTTTACATACAGAAAAACATCTGAATCAATGGCTAGTACATTAGATAATTTGCAAAAAAGCTTAGAAAATGATTACCAGAAGTTGTTTTCATTACTTCTAACAGACAGAGGTTCAGAATTTGAGAAATATGAATTATTTGAAGTAAATACAGAAACAGGAGAAATTAGGTCTAATATTTTTACTGTGATCCTCAAACTCCTAGTCAAAAGCCCCATGTAGAAAAAACAATCATAACTATGTTAGAGATATAATACCTAATGGGAAATCTTTGAAAAAATTTAACACAAGAAGATTTAAATTTAATGTTTTCACATATTAATTCAACGCCAAGAAAAAGTTTTAAATGGAAAAACACCTTATGAAGCTTTTGAGTTTTTGTATGGTAATGAAATACTAAAGAAACTTAATATACAAAAGATAGAAAAAGATATGGTTACGCTACATCCATATCTTTTAAACATTAAATAAACATTTAACTTTATTCGATACAAAATCGAAAAACCTTAGAAACATCTTAATTGAATATGGAAACTAAGCAAATGGAATTTAATCTTACATGAAAAAAAAATTAATTTCTTTTTTTGCTTGTTTGCCATGCTCAGTTTCTCATTTCTGTAAGTTAATATTACACTATTTTATAAAAAAGCAAGTTTTATTCAAAAAGAAACGCCTGTATTTTGACGTTTCTCTTACATTTGGATTTTACTTTTTCTTTTAGAATTTACTTTTACAATTTACCTGAAATATTAAAGTGCAAAAGGTTTTAACTTTTGCACTTTAAAAACTATTCTTCTTCTTTAGCTTTTACATTTTGATTTTCTTTGTTGTTAGAACAATTTTTGTTCTTCTTTTTTTTTTATTATCTTTATTCTTTGCCATGAAAGTACACCTCCGTTTCGAAAAATCTAATTATATTATGAACAAAAATAACTATAAATATACATAAAAATAAAAGCTTGAAAAAGGTTTATTTGTTTGGTATAATTTTTAAAATGAAGTACTTTGGGGGACTAAAATGGGAAAAATAGTATTATTAGATGATTTAACAATAAATCAAATTGCAGCAGGAGAAGTTATAGAAAAGACCAGCAAATGTAGTTAAAGAATTAGCAGAAAATTCAATGGATGCAGGTGCTAAGAATATAACAATAGAAGTAAAAAATGGCGGAAAAACATATATAAAAGTAATGGATGATGGAAAAGGAATTGCACCAGATGACATGGAAATTTCATTAGAAAGACATGCAACTAGCAAAATAAAGAAATTTCAGACTTGGATAATTGCTATTCTATGGGGTTTAGAGGAGAGGCTTTGGCAAGTATTGCTTCTATATCTAAAATGACAATGATTACTAAAACCAAAGAAGATGTTTTCAGGGAAGAAAAATGGTTTGTAAAGCAGGCGAAATTTTAGAAGAAGAGCAAATAGGCACTAAACAAGGAACAACAATAATTGTAGAAGATTTATTTTTAATACACCAGTAAGATATAAATTTTTAAAACAAGATGCGACAGAATTTAGATATATAAAAGAACTTATTCAAAAAATGGCGATTGCCAACTTAGACATATCTTTTAAACTTATAAATGAAGGAAAAACTGTTTTTATCTCCAATGGAAATGGAAATATAAAAGATGTAATATATACTTTGTATGGTAAAGAACTAAATGACAATATATCATTTATAAATTTTGAAGAAGGTGATATAAAAGTTACAGGAATAATAGGAAATACATTGGTTTCTAGAGATAGCAGAAAAGATCAAATAGTTTTCTTAAATAAAAGAAATATTAAAAATCCTATTATAACAAATAGTGCAGACCAAGCATTTAAAGCTAGCATTGGAATTGGAAAATATGGATTTTTATATTTTAAATTTAGAAATGCCTGCTAGTTATTATGATATAAATGTTCATCCAACTAAATTAGAAGTTAGATTTAAAGATGAAGATAAATTATATAAAATAGTATATCATGCTATGAAAAGTGCAATGCTAGATAAAACCTTTCTTGGTAATAGTGTAGTGGAAAATAATAAAACAGATTATATAGAAAACGAATATAATTTTTTAACAAATCATTTTAATGAGGAAGAAAAACAGGAAAAGAAAATAGAAAATACAGATGAACTAATTGTAAGAGAAAATAAGCGAAAAATAGAGTATAAGTATCTGGGAATACTATTTAAAACATATATAATTATAGAAATAGATAATGAAATATATTTAATAGACCAACATGCTGGGCATGAAAGAATCTTATATGAACAGATAAGAAATAATTATAAAAGACATATGCAAAATAATACACAATTAATGCTAATTCCCGATGTAATAGACTTAACACATAAAGAGTTAAAATTTGTACAAGAGAATAAGGAACTTATAAAAAATTCGGGTTTTGATATAGAACTGTTTGGGAGCAGTAGTGTTAAAATAAATGGAATACCAGATATTGAATATAAAGCAGATACTAAAAAATCTTTTTAGATATTTTAGACGAAATGCTTACAAATGAGAGAAGTTCAAATAAAGATGTAGAAGAAAGATTTATTGCAACTGTTGCATGTAAAGCAGCAGTAAAGGCACATATGGATTTATCAAAGGATGAAGTAGATAATCTTATACAAGATTTACTTAATTTAAAGAATCCTTTTTACTTGTCCACATGGAAGACCTACAACCGTAAAAATTAGTAAAGAAGAAATAGCTAAAAAACTAAATTAAATTTATGAAAATAATCACCAATATATGATGTTATAAATATTATATATTGGTGATTATTATGATTATTAAAGAATTATATGAAGATGCAAAAAACATAAAAGAAAAAGACCCTGCAACTTCTAATATCCTACAAGTAATATTACTTTACCAGGGCTTTCATGTCTTTTTTTTTATAAGGTAGCACATTTTTTTATACTTACATAGACTATACTTTCTAGCAAGATTCATTTCACAATTAGCAAGATTTTTAACAGGGATTGAAATTCATCCAGGAGCTAAAATAGGAAAAAGGCTATTTATAGACCATGGAATGGGAATAGTAATAGGAGAAACAGCAACAGTTGGTGATGATTGTACAATTTATCATGGGGCAACATTAGGAGGAACAGGAAAGAATAAATATAAAGACATCCTGACATAGGAAACAACGTGATAATTGAGCAGGAAGTAAAATATTAGGACCAATAAAAATAGGAAACAATGTAAAAAGTGGGAGCAAATGCAGTGGTAACAAAGGAAGTGGAAGATAATAGTACAGTAATAAAATTTAATGAAATAAGAAAGAAAAACTAAAATTCTACAAAACATAACAAGATGTTATAAAAAAAAATACATTCTCAATTTATATATTATAATTAAGAAAACAAAGGAGAAAGTAAAATGAAAGTAACAATGGAAAGTACTGAAAATAATTCTAAAAATGGTATGGTATCAAAAGGAACAATGCAAAAATTATGTAAATATAGGGAAAACTATGTATTTTAGAAGAATCTAAAATACATAGTTTTGTTGCTTCAAAAAGTTAATATAAATTATTCAAAGGAGGATGAAAGAAAAAATGAAAGCAAAAACAAATATTAAGAAACTAACGAAGAAGATTACAAAACAAGCAAAAGGTATAACTTTAATAGCATTAGTGGTAACCATAATAGTACTATTAATTTTAGCAGGTGTAGCAATATCTTTAATATAGGAAACAATGGTATATTTAAAAGAGCACAAAATTCAGTAGAAGTATGGGACGAAGCAAGTAAAAATGAACAAGATGAGATGGACAAGGCAATAGGTGCAATTGATGGAGTTGATGGAAATTACAATGAAGATAAAAAGGTAAATGCACCAGCCTTAAAAACAGGAATGACGCCAGTAAAATTTACAGAAGTAACGAGTAGTAAAAAGGAGAAGCAGTAAAAACAAACGAGCAGGATAGTGACTGGTACTCATACGAAAATAAAAAGTGGGCAAATGCACAAACACAAGATGGAAGTATGTGGGTATGGATACCAAGATATGCATATAGAATAGATAATAGTACAAAAACAACAGATGTAGTATTTTTAATAGGAACATCGGATAATTATTACGATGAACAAGGAAAACTTCAAACAGCAAAAAGATGTAAAACAAAAGATGAAAAAGTAGATACAACTGAAGGATATACAGTACATCCAGCATTTACAAACGAAACAAGTATAGAATATAGAAATGGAGGATGGGATAAAGAGCTAACAGGAATATGGGTATCAAAATTTGAGGCAGCATATGCAACAAGTGGAGAAACAGCAAATAAGGCCCCAGTAAAAGAAAGTAGCGTAGTATATACATCAGCAAGTGTATGGGCACCAAAATAGAAGTGCAAGGAGTAAATACAGATGCAACAGGTGATGGAAGCATACAGGCAAGAAACTGGTTAGATGGGGTATATGAAGCAAATAAAGAGAAGATAAAATATCCAACATTCCAAGGTTCAAGTTATAGCATGAATTATATAACAATAAATGATGCAAATAACATAAGTAGAGCATTAACAGAGCCAGGAAACATATACGGACTAAATAATGATACAGATAGCCATTTAATGAAAAAATAGTGAATGGGGAGCCTGCACATATTTAGCAAGAAGTAAAACATATGGAATAGGAAAAAGCGAGATTGCAGTAAATAATAAAAACTTAAATAACGGTGGAGTAAGCACAACAAAAGAACAAGGAAATACTAAAAAGCAAGTGCATATGCAGTAACAGGATATAACGCAAATAATAATGAATGGAATAGTTATTTAGGAAGTAACTTAAGCGCATCAACAACAGGAAACATATATGGAATATATGATATGAGTGGAGGATTATGGGAAAGAACAGCAAGCTATATAAATAATGGCAAAACAGGAAATGGAGCAAGTGTAGTAATTGGAAAAGAAAAAAGTACAAAATATGCAACAGTTTATCCACATTCAGATGTAGGAAATACAGATGATGAAAAAAAGCGTAGCAAATTATAAATTAAATGACAAGATATATGGAGATAGTGTAAGAGAAACATCTACCGAAGGAAAAGGGAGCTACTAGCTGGAACGGAGACATGTCTTACTTTCCAGGGGGCGGCGGTCCGTTCTTCGGGCGTGGTGGCGCTTACGGCGCTGGCGGTTCTGCTGGCTTGAGTGCGTTCACTCGCTCTAATGGCAGTGCGGATTGGTACGGTGGGTTCCGCAGTGTGCTAGTTTAGTCGTCGCACTTTAAACTTTCCTTGCTCCTTCCAGTCCTTTCAAAGGAAAAGGCGTAAGAAGAAGGTCAGAAATTTTGAAAAAAGGAAGGAGAAGGAACCCTTTTGGTATAATAAAAAAATGGAAAAAAAGTAAAAAATTTAAAAAATTAGGGATTAAACTATGAATGTCTTACTTTCCAGAAGGCGGCAATCCGTTCTTCAAACGTGGTGGCAATTACGGCAATGGCGGTAATGCTGGCTTGAGTGCGTTCAATCGCAATAATGGCAATGCGAATTGGAACAATGGGTTCCGCAGTGTGCTAGTTTAGTCGTCGCACTTCGATACACATAGAAGCTTAGAAGACTTCTGTTCCAGAGGAGTACTCTTTAAGGAGAGTACTGAGAGATTTACAAAGATAGATGTTTTGGTGCTCATAAATGAAAAAAGTAACCAAAAATCATAAGAACAATTACAACTGAATTTGTATCAAAGAAGTTTGATTCCTGTGACATAGAGTATATGTGCTATGTCATAAACACATAAATATTAATTTGGTTTTAGTAGCAAAATGGTGAAAATCCTTAAATTAAAAAAAGCTATAAGGTAACATTTTTTTGTACTTTATAGCCTTTAATGTGCAATAATCTTCCGGCTATGCCGGTAGTAACATAGGCTTTAGCTTTTAGCAAAAAGCAACTCCCTTCATGATATAATACCAATATGTTTCGACGCATAATTGATAAAATAAAATGAAGGGAGTTGCGTATCATGAGCAGTATATTCAATAAGAAAACTAAAATTGAAAACACTACGTATGATGATATATCAAGTTTATCACATACAAAATGGAATTGTAAATACCATATAATATTTACACCTAAATACAGAAGAAAAATTTTTATGGACAAAAAAGGTTAGAAATAGGAAAAATATTAAGAGACCTTTGCGATTGGCAGGAAGTGAAAATTATAGAGGCTGAAGTATGCCCAGACCATGTGCATATGTTTGTATCAATACCACCAAAATTATCAGTATCAAAATTCATGGGAATATTGAAGGGCAAAAGCAGCCTCATAATTTTTCCAGAGACGGTCGAATTTGAAATACAAATTCGGACAGCGAAGTTTTGGTGCCGTGGCTACTATGTAGACACGGTAGGTAAAAATGCAAAAAGAATAGCAGAATATGTAAAAAATCAACTACAAGAAGATATGATGTATGATCAAATATCTATAAAGAATACAAAGACCCGTTTAACGGGTCATAAGAAACGCATGCGTCGGGACAGCTATGAGCCTTTAGGCTCTGCTTGTAATAATATAGCCTTTAGGCGTTATAGTAAAAAGCCCCCGGCTTAGCCGGGGATAATTACTTTTCAATATATAATTACTTTGTAAGATTTAAAACGAAGTTATTCCTCTTTATTTTAATAAATTAATTTTCTATATCATAAGTAGAAATATCTTCTATTAAATTATTAGTAATGTGCTGATATGTTTTATCTGTTAGAACAAAAGTCACATTTTTTAAAACTTTTGCTGCAAGCTATATGAATTGCAGTGGGAAGAGTGACCGAGCCAAGAATTTAGTTTTGAATTGTTAAATCAAAATCTAATGTATTGGTATTATATTTTTTATTCCAAGCCCTTACGCAATTTTTTATTTTAATTTTTGAAGAATTTCTAAGAAGCATATGTGTAGTAAATATTCTATAACCACAAAAATTAACGCCCATTTTATTAGGAAAGTATCTAGATTTTTCATTTAAATATAGATGTAATCTTTCTTTTAAAAAATTTTTCTATTTGTATTTTTAGTTCTATACAAGATTTTTTATCTTTTTGCAAAATAATAAAATATAGCAATAGGTAATCCTTTGATTTTAGCTCTAGATTTTCCCCTGCTCTACACCGTACGTGAGAGTTTCCTGCTCATACGGCGTGCCCTCATTTTAATAATTGTAATAATATTTATAATTTCCAAATGTTAAACTAGTTCAAGTTGTAATTTCTTTCTGAATTTATTTAGCTTCTCAATTTGTGTTGTATCTAAGTTAAATTTAGAGATGATTTTTGTAATTTCGTTTTTATCGGTGCTATGTATTAATTTATGTATATCTATATGAACTATTATTAGATTTTTATATTCATCAGTTCCTCCAAGTTCTTTAGGTGCTATATGATGACAATAAATTTCTTCTAATTCTAGTTCTTTTCCGCAGATTCTACACTTACCTTTTTTTGGGCTGAATATAGTGATAATAAATTATCATTATATTCAATACTTGCTTTTTGGATTAGGTTTTTCTAGTAATTGTTTTAATATATCTGTATCAATATGATTAATTTGTTTATGAATAGCTTTTCTACCTTCTACTGTATATTTATTTATATCATTCGATACTTGTAATGGAATTCTATGCCTAACATAGCCAAGTGGAGCAACTATTTGACCAGATAAATATCGTACTTGCTTTGCTCTTTCCGATAACGTTCATATACATAGCCTTTTTTATTAACTTTATTACATTTTCTGTTTACTCGTTTTCTTAACTTAACATACATAGTTCGACTGACTTCATAAGCGATTTTTTCCTAAATCCCAACATACCATAGTTGCAATTTGGTAATAGTTGTGTATTCCTATAATTGTTGAGTTATACTTTTGAATATTCATTATTTCATCAAAATCATCTTTAGATTTTTGAACATTCTCTATCGCTTTAATGCAATTTGTCTTTAATTTTTGTTTTTGCTTTATCACTAATACAGCTTTTTATTACATACTTTTTTTTTCCTCTTAGGTTTTACCTTAATTTTAAAACCTAAAAATTCAGAATAATGTTTTCTAAGATTTACTATTTTTGATTTTTCTGGGCTTATTTCAAGCCCAAGTCGGTCTTTTTAACCAATCTTTAGTTGCTATAAATAGTTTTCTGCATCTGCTTTCTTTTTACAAATTATTTTAAAGTCATCAGCATAGCGAACTATATAACATCTTTTTTAGTTTAGAATTTTTTAAGTAGTAGTTTTTGTTTTTACGTTTATTTTCTTCTAAAGGAAAGAACTCCCATTGGCTAGCAATCCACCAATCTAATTCGTTTAAAACAATATTAGAGAGTAGAGGAGATAAAATTCCACCTTGTGGCGTACCTTTTTCTGGTATGCCAACTCCTTTAATTTCAGCTTTTAACATTGCTGATATTATACAAATTAATTTTTTATCTCTTATTCCTAAAGTCCATATTTGTTTTAAAAAGTTTCGAATGATTTACATTGTCGAAAAAAATCCTTTAATATCAATATCTACAACAATATGGTGATTACTTAATTGAATTAGTGTTTCCATTTGTGCAATAGCATTTTCTGTACTTTTATTAGGTCTAAATCCATTACTCTTTTTATGAAATTTAGCTTCACATATTGGCTCTAATACCTGCAATATGCATTGTTGTATCATTCTGTCCATTATTGTGGGTATTCCTAGTGGTCTTGTTTTTACCGTTAGGCTTGGGAATTTCTACTGTCTTACAGGTTGTGGTGAATAATTATTGAATTTTCTTTTGAATATGAAAAATTAATTTATCCATTTCCCATGTTTGTAAATATTCAATATTTTTTCCATCAACTCCTGCTGTATAACTTCCATCATTCTTTTTTAAATTTCTATAAGCTAGTTGTATATTTTCTCGTGATGTAATTAAATCCATTAGTTTGGTAAATATGTAATTTCTTTTGCTTTTAGCATAAAGTTGGTCAAATGTTTCTTGTAAGTTGTAATATTCATTATTTCTTAGTTTTTGTTTTTTTCTTAACATTTGTCATAGTCAGCTAATCTCCTTTTATTTGATTTCGCTTTTCTTAGTCATAATCGAACCTATGATTACTATAAATTTATTAATTGTTTTATTAAAATGACTAGTGTCCTTCGCTCAATTATATTTCTATAATCTCATAGCTAGCATGACACCGCTCTCAGTTAGATTAATGTAGATTATGAATTTTCTACAAATATTTCATTGCTTGCAATAGCTCCATATTCTAACCTTTCCCCGTTCCAATATTTCTATCTTTTTTTCATATATCCTTAGGTTTCTTCTATAGTCCTGCAACCTTGATAGTGCCTGTAACACTATATGGTATTTCATATAGACGATTTTTTTACTTTTACCACAATTGCCCACTCTGAACGAGTGTAATAACATTTCTATTATTGCTACCTCTAGACCTGTACATTCGAAGATTCGTCAGTAGTTCCTCACTACATTCTAACCATAGATATTTTATAGACCTCCGGCATATAGGTTACATAGCTTGCCTCCAAGCCACTTTCCACAGCATAACCTGTTTGGGTAACTCTCTGCCGACTTTAACGAGCTTCAGACATTTACTTTATTACACAAGTATTTGCCTGTCATAATTTAAGGTAGGCGTTTCAAGGCGTTACTCTATCATTCCACCTATCGAAATATTAGTTCTACTAATTAACCTTAGTGTCTAAGCTTTTCACTTAGAAACGGGTCGCACCATCCATATATCTTACATATTCTTTTAATATGTAAATTTCTCTTTATAAATTGGTCTAATTCATTTAGATATATATTTGCAAAATATTGACTAGTATAATTTCCAATAGGAATTCCTAAGTTATTTTCAAAAGGTCTATTTTCAAATATTAATTGCTTTGTAAAACGTAAAAAGAGCTGAGTCTGATATATATTTTTTTACAATATCATATAAAATATTAATATCAATACTATAAAAGAACTTTCTAATATCACATTTTAAAATGTAATAATCTGGGTAAATTTTTTCATATTTTCTCTCATCAGATTTTGAACCGCACAAGAAGCACTATGTGTACCTTTTATCTGGTAAGCATGCAAAAAGAAGAGTTTATAAATTTGGGCATAATATATGGTTTTACAAATTCTTCAACATACCATTGATGGATAACTCTGTCTTTATATGGAAGAGCATGAATTATCCTTTCTTTTAGGTTCGTAAACAGTAAATGAATGATATTTTCCAACATGGTAGGTACCGTTTTAATGCTCTTTATTAAAGTTATTATATTGCTTTCTAAGTTTAAATCAAATGCTAATACATCATTTTTTGTACATTTTTCGTTGTTTAGCCCTAAGATGTGCAGCTAAAAAACTTTTCAAATGTTAGGTTTTGATAAAATTTGTTTTTTATCGTTTTTGGCATGAGTTAATCCAACCTCCTAACATATTGCTAATATCAGTTATTTGACTGCTCCAAGTTTCATAATTTTGAGTGGTTATAAATTTATATTTATGAGATAATCTAATATGAACTTTTAATAAACTAACATAAATATCTAGTTCTTTCAAATATTTTAATTTTTCTTGTGTAGCATATGTTTTGATTGCATGCTTATTAGCATTCTAAAGCCAGAGTAAGTAGTATTTTTAATTTCTTCAACTAATGCAAATCTTTTCTGATTTAGGATATTTTCTTACAATATCATTTGTGTAATAAATTAAATCCATGTATTTTTGATAAATTAATAAGTTATTATTTGTTTTTTTCTTTACTCATTATAGTTTCTCCTTAGTATTATCATTTGTAAAAATTTACTATTATTATATGCGATTAATTTTACAAAATCAATAGAGTAAATGTAAAATATTAGAAAATTTGACGAATAATGAAAGATGGAGTATAATTAAAAATACACTACTAAATAACTGCTAAATCTTTTTAGAAGTTGAAAGGAGAACAAAAATGAAGGAAAGCTTAGAGCGGTGGCAAGTCTTTTATGACATGCGTAAAGATGCAAATAGGAGAAATTGGGAGTATTATAACCAATTAGTTTTCGAAAAAAAGTTGCAAGACTTTGATGGAGAAGACGGAGTGATACGAATCGAGGAGAGCGACATTAAGGATGCTTTTAGCGAGTTATCATTATGGTATAAGCTTAAAGCGGTCGTAGGTATGCATCGAAAATTAAGCAAGCTAGTAGTTGTCACATCAGTAATAGCAATAACATTTCTTTTATTGTTCTAACAGGGGGCTCATGTAAGCCCCTTTATTATATAAAAAGCTTCGCTAAACATTCGTGCACACAAATTTTATTTCATAAAATTTATGGGCGAACAAAGACGAGGCATGAAAAGTTATTAAAAATGCTGAAAAAAATATTAATCATGCCTCTTTTGTTATGAAAATATTAAAAAATTGGTTGAACATAGCATAGGATATATGTTAGAATATCTATTAATTAACAAGAAAAGGAGCAGTTATGCTATTAGCATTGGCAGGGGTTACTGGAATAGGTAAAACCTTTTGGCAGAAGAAATTGAAAGGGAATTAAGTTTTAAAAAAATACATACAATAAGGACTAGAGAAATTAGAAATGGGGAGATAAATGGTAAAACTGGTTTTTTTATTTCAACAGATGAATTGGAAAAATTAAAAAATAATGGAAAGGTAATCTATGACTTTGAGGTATTTGAAAATAGATATGCATACTTAAAAGATGAAATATTAGAAAAAAGGTAACCACGTACTTGAAATTTATTACACTACGATTTATGAATGGAAAGAAATTGTTCCAGAAATGAAAACAATATATATTTTGCCAACTAATATAGAAAAGCAATTGAAAAATTAAAAGAAAGAAACTTAGAAAAATGTAAAGAAGAAAAAAGAATTGCTGAAATAAAGAACAATATAAAGAATTTATTAATAATAAATCTTTACAAAAAGAGTTTGACTATATTTTGTATAACGATTATACAAAAAAGAATCAAGAGATAAAATAATAAATTTAATAAAAACAATGATGTAAGAGGTAGAAGAAATGAATCAAGTATATTTTAAAACAGACGAAGACTATTAGGAGACACAACAAGAGTAAAAATATTATTTGCACTTGACCAAAATGAAATGTGTGTATGTGATATAGCAAATGTTTTTGGGATGAGTAAATCATCAATATCACATCAATTAGGAACATTAAGAAGAATGGAATAGTAAAATGCAGAAAAGTAGGAAAAGAAGTATATTTTATACATTAGATGATGAGCATGTAAAAGAAGTTTTGAGGTAGGAAGAAAAAAATGGATTGAACATAGAAGAAAAAAATGGAGGATAAAAAAAAAGTTTAAAATAAATGGATTAGATTGTGCAAACTGTGCAGCAGAATTAGAAAGAGCGATAAAAAAATAGATGGAAAGCAACTATAGGCTTTATGACAGAAAAATTAGTTATAGAATGTGAAGAAGAAAATAAAGAAGAAGTTATGAAAAAAGTTCAGAAAGTAGTAAAAAGAGAAGAACCAGATTGTACAATAAAAGAAGTATAAAAAGAAAGTTTGAAAAATAGTTTTAATAAATTATTTTTCAAACTTTATATTGTCAAAAAGCAAAGGAGGAACTAAAATATGAAAAAAAAGAGCAATAAAAATACTAATAGCATTAATTATATATATAGTTGCAATTAGGAAATTTTGGAAACGAATTAATAAAAGATGCATTATTTATAAAGTTATTTAATAGTTGGATTAAGTATTTTAAAAAAAGCTGTAAGAAATATCTTTAGAGGAAAGGTATTTGATGAGAATTTTCTAATGGCTGTTGCAACATTAGGTACATTTGGAGTTGGTGAATTCCCAGAAGCAGTTGCAGTAATGCTATTTTATCAAATTGGTGAATTATTTCAAAATTATGCTGTTGATAAATCAAGAAAATCAATATCAAGTTTAATGGACATAAGACCAGATTATGCAAACATAAAAAGAGATGGATAAAAGAAGAAAAAGTTAGTCCAGAAGAAGTAAAAATTGGAGAGATAATTGTTGTAAAACCAGGTGAAAAAATACCATTAGATGGAACAATTATAGAAGGAAAACAATGCTTGATACTAAAGTTTAACAGGGGGAATCTGTACCAAGTTGAAGTTCAAAGGAAAATGATGAAGTATTAAGTGGGTCTATAAATCAAAGTGGAAATTGATTTTGGTAAAAGTATCAAATGAATATAGAGAGTCAACTGTAAGTAAAATATTAGATTTGGTTGAAAATGCAAGTAGTAAAAAATCAAAATCAGAGAACTTTATTACAAAATTTGCTAAAATATTACACACCAATAGTTGTAATTATAGCAGATAATTTTGCAATTGTGCCACCATTTATATTTAAAGGGACAAATTT
>VOFC01000509.1_pt1 | contig 64001 bp, 73 predicted proteins | sample 5384161 | NCBI WGS metagenome assembly VOFC01 (sample SAMN12384722, study PRJNA508395) | human gut metagenome | isolation source: healthy gut B | host: Homo sapiens
TATCACCTAATGGATACTATGAGTATGAAGCTGCACACGGAACAGTACAGAGACATTATTATAAGCATCTTAAGGGTGAAGAAACATCTACTAACCCTATAGCTACTATATTCGCATGGACAGGCGCTTTAAGAAAAAGAGGAGAGCTGGATAATATTCCTGAGCTTGGAAAATTTGCTGATACTCTTGAGCGTGCATGCATTAAGAAACATATACATGATGGAGGGAAAAACTTCAGACAGTCATGTGCTAAAAGCAGAAGCATTGTTAAAAATAATGTACTGAAGATAGTGGGTGTAGTTGTACTATATAATCTTGCACTTTTAGCGGCTATTTATACATTTTATATAATTATATCTGTTGTACTGATTGCCGGAGTTAAACTGCTTGATCTTGCTTATATGGGTAGTGCGGTGTATCTTTTCTGTGCTTAGTACATTAAGGACGATAGTAAGATTATTTCTTGTATTTTTATCTATACCTTGTTCATTCTCTATGATATCATATATGTATTACAAGTATGAGAATCTTTCGGATATTAATTTTGAGTTTGTTGATATAGATGAAGGAAGCGCAAGGATAAACAGGATTATATATTCATTTGTTCTTGTGATGTCGATAGTCCCTGGATGTGTTATATGTGGTGTTAACATTTAACAGCAATCCTTTTGAGAGAGTTGCTATATTCCATGATACTAAGATAACAGCACACAGGGGTGCATCAAGGGAAGCACCTGAGAATACACTGGCAGCTTTCCAGCGTGCCATAGATGATATGGCTGATTATATTGAGCTTGATGTGCAGATGACAAGCGATGGTTATATAGTAGTTATGCACGATGCATCAGCATATAGGACAACAGGTGTAGCCAGGAATATAACAGATATGACATATGAGGAAGTAAAGAAGCTTGATGCCGGGTACTGGTTTTCAGAAAAATATAGGGGTGAAAGGGTTCCATCTTTTGAAGAGGTGTTAAAGCTTGTTAAAAGCAGTCCTGTCAGTATAAAGCTTAATGTTGAGATAAAGTCATCAGCGGATAGCAGCATAGCAGCTGAAAAGGTTATAGAGCTTATAAAGAAATATTCCATGGAACAGAATTGTGTTATAACTTCATTTGATTATGATGCGCTTCTTGCAGTTAAGAGCATGGATGAGGATATACAGACTGGATATATACTGTCTGTTGCATATGGAAGATTTTATGAGAATACCAACGTAGACTTCTTTAGTGTTAACGCTTCATTCCTTACAAAGAGAACAGTGGATGCCATACATAATACTGGTAAACAGGTATATGCATGGACAGCTAATAACGATACATCTATAAAGAATCTTGCTAATAAAGGTATTGATAATATAATAACAGATGAACCTGTTATGGCAAGGGAGGTTGTGTATTCAAGGAATACAAGTGAAACTATTACAAATATGATCAAATATGTATTTAATAAATAACAGTCGCATTTTGCTTCGCAAAACAATGAGGTAAATACCTCTGCTCCTGCAAGGGCAGTCGCATTTTGCTTCGCAAAACAAGGAGGCAATACCTCTGCTCCTGCATGGGCAGTCGCATTTTGCTTCGCAAAACAAGGAGGTATGTATGCTTAGGGGAATAGGTACATCTAAGGGTATAGGTATAGGAAAGGCACTGGTGTTAAAAAATACAGGGTGCGAGGTAAAAAAGTATAAAATAGATGATGTAGATGCAGAGCTTCAAAGATACAAGGATGGAGTGGACACATTCATAAAGGAGACAGACGAATTCATAGAGAAGCTGACAGCTAAGTTAAACGGCGATGATAAGAATGCACTTGTTCTTAAGAACCAGGAATATTTAGCTGGTGATATACAGCTTACGTCAGAGGTTTGTAATATTATAAAGAAGAATAATATTAATGCAGAGGCAGCCCTTTATGAGGCCTGCGAATCTTTGAAGCAGCTGTTTCTAAGTATGGATAACGAGGCTATAGCCCAGCGTGTAACAGATATTGAAGATATGAGGGAGAGATTGACAGCAATACTTCTTGGTGTTAAGAGTATTGATCTTACGCAGCTTCCTGATAACACGATTATTATAGCTGATGAGATACATCCGTCTATGACAGCGAATATGGATACTGTGCATATAGCAGGCATTATATCTGAAAAAGGTGGAGACACCTCACATGCATCGATACTTGCAAGAGCTTTGGAGATACCAGCAGTTCTTAGTGTAAAGGGTATATGCAGTGATGTTAAGGATGGAGAAGACATAATAGTTGATGGTGCATATGGTGAAGTGTTTGTATCTCCAAGTGACATAACTAAAAAGATATATGCCAAAAAGAAAAAACAGTACGATGAGAGTGTTATAGAACTTAAGAAATATATCAATAAACAAACAGTTACTAAAGATGGCAGACGTGTGATGCTGGCTGCTAATATAGGCAATGCACTTGATGCTGCAAAGGCAGTCAGGGATGGTGCAGAAGGTGTAGGACTGTTCAGGACTGAATTTCTTTTTATGAATGGAAGCAAGCTTCCAACAGAAGAAGAACAGTTTACAGAATATAAGAAAGCAGCAGTTCTTCTTGATGGAAGGGAACTTACTATAAGAACACTTGATATCGGCGGAGATAAAGATATTCCATATATGGGATTGTCTAAAGAAACTAACCCATTCTTAGGATACAGGGCGATAAGATTCTGTCTTGACAGGGTAGATGTTTTTACGACACAGTTAAGGGCTATATTAAGGGCTAGTGCTTACGGTAATATCAGAATTATGATACCTATGATAACATCGGTTTCAGAGGTCAACGAGGTTAAAAAGATTATAGCAGGAATATGCAGGGATCTTGATAAGAAGGATATTAAGTATGATACTGATATTAAAGTTGGTATTATGGTAGAAACACCAGCAGCGGCTATTATGGCAGATGTTCTTGCAAGGCAGGTCGATTTCTTCTCTATAGGAACTAATGATCTTACGCAGTATACGCTTGCTGTTGACAGAGGTAACGAAAATGTTTCATATCTGTATTCGGCACTTAATCCGGCAGTTCTAAGAAGCATTAAAAGAATAATAGAATGTGCGCATAACGCAGGTATTGATGTAGGTATGTGTGGTGAGGCGGCAGCAGATGAACGTATGATACCACTGCTTTTATCTTTTGGTCTTGATGAGTTTTCAGTCGGTGTAAGCCGTGTGCTTGAGGTAAGAAAAGAGATTGCATCATGGAGTATGAAAGAAGCTGGTGATATAGCAGGGAATATACTAGGATATTCAGAGGAAAAGGAAGTATCGAATTATCTGAGTGATTATATATCATCAAGAGCTGAAACATCTAAGGAGACAGGTAAAGATAGTAATGACAGTGCATTATAAAATATGTTGTATGTGATAATACAAATAATAGATGACATAACGGATAAATAATGCTATGAATAAATGTCATAATGAATAAGTAATGTGATAATAAAAATGATAGAAATGAGGAACATATGGCGATATATGTAACAGATGAAGAGCAGGAAAGAGTTATACTTGTAGGTGTGGAGCTTGACCCAGCAGATGATTGTGAGAAATCACTTGAGGAGCTATCTGAGCTTGCAAAGACAGCAGGGGCAGTTACAGTTGGAAAGATGATACAGCCAAGAGACAGCTTCCATCCTGCAACTTATATAGGAAAAGGAAAGCTTGAAGAGTTAAGAGCTATGATACAGGAACTTGGAGCAACAGGTATTATATGTGATGATGAGCTGTCTCCTGCACAGTTAAGGAATCTTGAAGATGTTCTTGATACAAAGATTATGGACAGAACTATGGTTATATTAGATATATTTGCAGCAAGAGCGTCATCAAGTGAAGGTAAGATACAGGTTGAGATGGCACAGCTTAAGTACAGGTCAACAAGACTTGCAGGTCTTGGAATAACATTGTCAAGACTTGGTGGTGGTATAGGAACAAGAGGTCCTGGTGAGAAGAAGATAGAAACGGACCGAAGAATAATACGTGACAGAATATCCCACTTATCAGCAGAATTAAAAGAAATAAAAAGCCATCGTGATATACAAAGGCAGAACAGAGAGAACAGTTCAACACCTGTGGCTGCCATAGTAGGTTATACTAATGCAGGAAAGTCAACACTTCTTAACAGGCTTACAGATGCTGGTGTGTTATCAGAAGACAAGCTGTTTGCAACACTTGATCCTACGACAAGGGCACTTAAACTTGCGAATGGCGAAAAAGTGCTTTTAACAGATACAGTCGGATTCATAAGAAAGCTTCCGCATAATCTTATTGAGGCCTTCAGGAGTACACTTGAAGAAGCTAAATATGCAGATATGATAGTACACGTTGTTGACTGTTCTAATGATGATTATGAGAGACACATGGCAACGGTATACGATACCCTTAAACAGCTGGATGTAGGCGATAAGCCGGTTATCACACTCTTTAACAAATGTGATGAATTAGATGAGATACCTATACTTAAAGATAGTAAAGCCGATTATGTAGAAAATATATCAGCGAAAACTGGTATGGGACTGGATAATTTCCTGATGGATATACAGGATATTATCCTTAAGAGCAGAATCCAGATAGAAAGGGTATTTCCATATAGCGAGGCAGGAAAGCTTCAGCTTATAAGAGAGTATGGACAGCTTGAAAGTGAAGAATATACTCAGGAGGGTATTAAAGTTAAAGGTTATGTACCGGCCTGGGTTGGTGGAAAGCTGTAATACAGGAAAGAGGATTGGTATGAATATAATAGCACTTGCAGATAAGAACTGGGCGATTGGTAATAATGGAAGACTTCTTGTGGATATCCCGGAGGATAAGAAGCTGTTTCGTGGGGAAACATATGGAAAGGTTGTAGTTATGGGAAGAAAGACCTATGAAGGTCTTCCTAACCAGTCAGCACTTGAGGGCAGAAAGAACATAGTACTGACTAATAACCTGAATTATAAAGCTAAGGATGTGCTTATATGCCATAGTGTTCAAGAGGTGCTGGAACAGCTTAAAAGCTATGACAGTAAGGATGTCTATATAATAGGTGGCGGACAGATATATGAACAGTTTCTTCCATATTGTGATACAGCACATATAACAAGAGTAGATTATAAGTATCAGGCAGACACATATATCACAGATTTTGATAAGCTTGATGGCTGGAGGGTTACGGCCAGAAGTGAAGAACATACTTACTTTGACATATGCTATGAATTCGTCTGCTATCAGAAGGAAAAGTAAGTGATAATTAAGTGATAGGTAAGCGATAAGTAAGCGGAAAGTGAGTGATATGCAGGATAACGCATAGATAGATGCACTGGTGTGCAGAAGCATATCCTTATCTGTGCGATATATGACCGGAAGAGAGGATTAGCATGAATAAAAAATGTGGAAAATAAGGCGTATAATTACAGTTGTGCTTATGGCTGCCATAATTACCGGGCTGACTGTGTGGTATGGAATTCCACACCTATATGCATCACAAGAGGAGAAGACACTAAGAGTTATTCAACAGTCACAGAAGATACTTGAAAGCATTATAGAGAATTATATCGACAAAATAAGCCAGCTTGATCCTATGGGGAATCATACATATGAAGGTGCGATAACCGTATCGGAGTGTGTTTATGATGGCGTGGATTACAGACCAGATGCATATAATAGAAGTCAGAAATATAGCATAGTTACTACAAATAATAATATAGTACTGGACATGCCTAAGGTCAAAGATGGCACACTGGTAGTAGATAAGAATGATATACTAAAATATGGTCTTGCCAAAATTGACTCTAGCCAGACAGAACCGATATTAAGGGCAGCTCTGACACACGTTATGGAAGGGTATAAAGTAGCTGTTAAGGATAGTGCAACTATAAGCGATAAAGCATTAATAGCTGGGTTTAATACATTTGTCGAAGAAATGTATAAGGATCCGGTTATTCTTCCATACATTTCCCTGTTTAATGTTCATGGAATAACCGCTGATAAGATGAAGAGCAGGTTTAGTGAATATGCTAAGGGTGTGTATACAACATATAATATAAGCCTGGATAGTCAGGACAGACTGACAGGAATAGAGCTTGTGTTCAACAGGATAGGTGCTGATGCCAATACTGCTGGTGATTATCAGGAAAGTGATAATAATAAACAGCAGATAGGTAATATTAATATAAGCTTCACAGGTGAAGAACAGCTATATGATAGTATGCAGATTATGGTAACAACAGCAGTTATAAATAACAATTATGTGAATGTAAACCTACAGTTGGATACGCAGGATATGAATAATATAAAGTATGGCATAGCGGCGGATATAAGTTATAGAAGCCATAGTCTTAAGCTTAAGGCGGATGGTGATATAAGAAAGAACTGATGCTGTAATGCGTTGATAATTATAATATTTTCCCGGACAGATAAGGCTATTAATAATCTGTCCGGGAATTTTTGTTAGCAGTTGCGTTTGGGTTAAAGGTTATATGATGTTGGGGTCAAAAGCCCCCTACTTTGATACCTACGAATTGTTCCGTGCTACGCACTCCCACAATTCTTCCCAATATTCGCATATCGTGGGATTATCATCCCACTTTTATGCTCATATCGGGGCGGGTCCCAAGGTCGCTCACCCACCTATGAGCAAGCTCATGTGGGTTTAGACCTTTTGACCCCTGGTATCATTATATGAATAAAAGTCAGAGAAATGTAACCTTATGAAATAAAATCGTACTATATATGTGAAAGCTTTCAAAAATCAGAATTAAGGAAAAATAAAAAGTGCGCAGCGAAGAAGAAATAATTGATTTAATAGTTAACAGAGATGAGAGTGTTATGAGTGAGCTGATGGATAAGTATCAGAGGCCGCTTATGAGACTGGCTATGAATATGTTGGATAGTGAAGAGGATGCCAGAGAGTGTGTGAATGATACATTTTATGAAGTGTGGAAGTCAGTCCCTCAGAACAGACCTAAATATCTTTTTGCATATTCAGCGACTATCTGCAGACATCTGATATGTAAAAGAATAGAGCACGATAAAGCATTAAAGAGGAGTTCCAATGTAATAGAGCTTACATCAGAGATGGAACAATGCATCGGCAGAGAGGATAATTTACCAGATGGGGATGAAGAGAGGCTTGGAGAGTTGCTTGACCAGTTTTTAAAGGGTGTGCCAGTCCAGAAGAGAAATATGTTTATACAAAGGTACTGGTATTCAGAACCAATCAGAACGATAGCACAGCTACAAGGAAAAAGTGAAAGCACAGTAAAGGTAACGCTTCACAGAATGAGAAAAGAGCTTAAGCTTTTTCTTGAGAATAATGATGTTGAGTTATGAATTAAGGGGTTGCGTAGAGGCAACAGAATGGAGGTATTTATGGATAAGAATAAGCTGTTTAATTCAATGAATTATATTAATCAGGAATGGGTAGAGCAGGCAAAGCCAACAAGGAATAAGCGTGTAAGTTTAAAAAGAATAAGAAGTATAAGGTGTATAGAAATATTGCGGCGGCAGCAGCGGTTGTGTTTGCAGTATCAGGAATTACTTATACAGGAGCATATGCATACCAGAAATATCTTAAGCCACAAAGCAATGTTAACTTCTCATCTCATATGGATGATGACAGTACAGTAAGTGTATATAGCAGTAATAATATGGAGAATTCAAAGGATTCAACAGTAGATGTTATATGGGGCAATTATGTTGCAAGTGGTTCAAGATTCTATGTAAGCTTAACATTTAAGTCAAAGGATGGAAGCCCTATTATTCCTAATGACGAAAGCGATATGAAGCCAATAATAGGTTCGTTCAACTTTGAGAAAGCCCATGTAAGCTTAAATGGCAACTCTATCACAGATTCCAGATCAGGATATCTGCCAATATTCTTTAATGGAATGTCAGAGGATGGAACAGAAATATATGCAGAGATGAATCTTGATTATAATGATGGTACTAAATTCGTAGGAAGTACTATAACAATATCAACAGAAAACTTAAGATGCGCGTATGCAACAGAAGATAAGGAAAAACGTGAAGAAAGACAGATAGCAACAGGCGAATGGTCATTTGAAACACAGGTTGAAGACAGTAGTACAGGAGTTATATGTTCAAAGCCGGATGTACAGGTTCCGTCAGTATACAAGGATGGCGAATATCTGACAATCACAGATCTTCAATCTAATGGATTCGAGGTGGCTCTTAAGGGAACTGGAGATATTGACTTTAAGTACTTCGGAGTTGAAAAAGGAAATGCTCTAACAGTAACACTTAAGAATGGCACAGTTGTAGAGGCAGATACTAAGTTATCTGATTTATCAGGAAATGCAAAGACAAAGCTGTATGATATCACCTATGGATTAAAGAAGGTAGTTGCCGTTGAGGATATTGATTCAATAGAATGGCATGGTGCAACAATCTATAAGGCTGAGTAGAGGGTGCTATAAGAAGGATATAGGGATGTTCTTAGGCTGCTATAAGGAAGATATTAGTATGTTATCAAGATATTCCTAGTATGTTATAAGGAAGTTATTAATATGTTATGAGGGCGTTTCTAGGACGTTCTTGGTATGCCACCGGGGTTGTTATCGAGGAGGGCATTGTATAGGATGCATAACTAGGAAATATAATAATAAAAAATCTTACCAAAATAACGGGGAACCACAGATGGGGAATGCAGGGGGATTGAGTGCTTTTACACTCAATCACCCTTGTGCTTGTTAGCTTATGTTGGAGAGATTTGTTGAAATAATTGGTCGAAGAGATTAGTTGAAGTGTAATTGGTAGAAGTGATTAATCGAAAGATTAGTTGAAGTGTTCAGTAGAAAAATTGAGTTATATATTGGGATTGTGACCCTATATGAGAAAAAGGCAATCAGAGTCATATTTTGAAAGCTGATTGTGATTAGAAATACCCAATCAGCTTTCTCATAACTAAAGCATTACTTAATATAATACCACTAAAGTTTTATAACGTTTGTTTATCAACATAGTAATTAATTTACCTAAACAACGATATAGGTACTATAATGAAATCTTCTTAGCCGTCGTTCCATTTTGATTGCATTGGATAGTTCGGCAAATGCACCTACCTGTACCTTGTAGTAACCATCTTCATATATTATAAAGGCTGGGAAGCCATCTATAAGTAGAGAGTTTAATAAGCGGTCTGCATTATCTTTATTGTGGTATGCACCAGTCTGAACCCGGTAGAGAGGCTGATGTATATATGAATTATTGCAGGTGTTGTTGCAGGAGTTATTGTGTAGGCTGTTGCAGGAGTTATCATTGCAGAGATTATATCCGGTGTCAGCAGTATAATTATCAGAGTTGTTAATACCTTCTGTAATACTTTCTGTCTCTGTTTTTGGAGTTATATCATATCTATAAGAGGCATTATCACTATTAATAGAACTGCTTGTGCCGATGAAATTACCGGAATTATAGGAACTGCCGGAATTATAAGAATTGCCGGAGTTGCCGAAATTACCGGAATGGTCGGAATTTCCGAAACTACTAGAATCATAGAAAGTACTAGAAGCTCCTAAATTGCTGGCATTGCTGGAACTGTTGATATTGCTGGCGTTGCTGGAATTATTGGTATTGTTGGAGCTGTTGGTATTGTTGGAGCTGTTGGTATTGTTGGAACTATTGGTATTATTGGAACTGCTGGTATTATTGGAGTTGTTAGCTTTGTTGTAGCTGCTGTTTGAATGGTGAGTATTAGAGTTGCGTGAACCAATAGGGAGGCTTTCTAATATTCCATCAGCTATAGCATTTGCAACCTTATCGAATTCTGGTCAAATATATAGTTATCTTTTTCATTATTTATAAAGCCTGCTTCAACAAGGACAGCTGGCATCTTAGTTCTCTTAAGTACCACAAGATTTTTCCGGGTATCAACTCCCAGATTCTTAAATCCAACATTCTCAAGCTGGTTGTTTATGTTTCTTGCAACCTCTGACTTAAGTCCTGAATCATTGTATACAAGAGTTTCAACACCAGAATACTGGTTGGGCTTTTCAGAAGAGTTTCGATGTATTGACACGAAAAGATCAGCGCCTGAGTTGTTAGCATCAGTTGCCTTTTTAAAAGGTGTCTCATATTCGTCGTTAGTTCTTGTATAGAAAACATCAATTCCATTTTTTTTAAGAATATCTCCGACGGCCAGAGTAAGGTCGAGGGTATCATCTTTTTCCTGTCTGCCATTATAAACAGCACCAGGATCGCTGCCACCATGGCCTGCATCAAGAGCTACTTTATATTTTGACATATCCGCTCCTAAGGGAATTATCATTTTATTTTATTCATAAAAATATATAAAGATACATATAATAATGAAAAAATATTGATTTTTGTATATAGGTGTATACAGAATGGGGGTATAATGGTGTATGTTCATACTATGGAAACACCACAGGATATGATAGATAAAGGGAAGATGCACATAAATGTATATGATAAACAGCAGGGAGCACCGCTTGCAAATGCAAGAATCACTCTGTCATACACAGGTAATCCGGATTCGATAATAAATGAACTTGTAACGGATTCAGAGGGGGCTGTTAATCTTGATGAACTTTTAGCACCACCGATAGAGTACAGCATGGAGCCGAGGGGAAAAACAGCCATTTGCAGAATATACGATTGATGTCAGTGCCAACGGATATGAGGAGACTAACATATCCGGAATAGATGTCTTTTCAGATTCAACATGGCCGAGGCAGACAATTGAGGCAAATGTGCTTGCTATTATGTCATTTACATTAAACCGGGTATATACAGAATGGTACAGAAACAAATTTTATGATTTTACAATAACTTCATCAACTGCATATGACCAGAAATGGGTTAATGGAAGAAATGTGTTCGAAAGTATATCAAATGTAGTAGATGAAATATTTGATAATTATCTTTCACGTCCGAATGTTAAGCAGCCAATACTTACACAGTACTGTGATGGAAAGAGAGTGACATGTCCTAACAGGCTTTCACAGTGGGGAAGCAAGTATCTGGGAGATCAGAATTATTCATCGATTGATATATTAAGATATTATTATGGTCAGGATGTGTATATTAATGCGGCAGAACAGATAAGCGGAATTCCTTATTCATGGCCGGGAACTAATCTTGATATAGGTTCATCATACGATGATGATGGAGTGTTTGGTGTGCTCAATGCTAAAATGCATATAAAGTATGGTTTTACGCATGAGCAGATAAGTAAAATGCAGAATTATACGCTTGATGAAACTATAGAGGCATGTCGAGGAACGCATGCAGCAGTTGGATAAGCAGATAGCCTATATGACGTATTTAAGACACAGACTTAAGGATGACTGTTTGCTTATGAATAAGGCGGCATCTAATACAGATATATATGAAAAACAAAGTCTTCCTATGTATTATGTCTTATATAAGAATGGCGGAAAGCTACTTCAGGAGCCAGAAAGACTGGAGCAGCTAAACGAGTTTTTATACAATTCACCAGAAATACAGCATATATACATAATTCCTGAGAGTGAGATGAAAGCAGGACGTTTTACTATAAGCTGTGGTTATTCGATTAAGGAAGAGCATCTTGAAAAGTATCATCTTCATATTAACCAATATGCACAGAAGTATATTCCTAAGCCATCAGTTATGGGTATATCAAAGGTGCCGGCAAAGTTAAGCAATATATATGATCACTCACAGGATGAGATTAAGGAGATTATGATAGGGCGTCACCTTGCTTATATGAAAGAGCATAATCTTGTCCTTGATGGTGATATAACAGGTATAGTTATAACAAAGGTTAAGGATGATGATAGTGATAATCATGTGATGTATATCCTTATGAGTGTTCCTGTACGGGAAGACAAAGAGTGAATTATGATATGTTATGTTCACATATAAAAACAATTCTTTGTTAAGTATGTAAAAGATATTGACCTTGACATTGGTTCATACTTTATAGTTTGTATTATGGATATCAAAAAGGTTTTATAAACAGACCCTGACAGTATCCATGCAGATATATAATGTTATAATGCCTTTAAAGGCAGAAAGGGAGGTCAATATGCGCAAAACAACTAAAAGACGTCTTAGCAGTCTTTTTTGTGTGCAGTACTTATGCTTGTTACAAGCAGAGACGTAACTGCATTTGCAGCAGAATCAAAAGCGTCAACAAGAAAGATTGACGTATGGGACATGGGCACAGTACAGGAAGCAGATACAGATAAGTATAATAATCATATTACTGCTGCTGACTGGGAGAATTGTGACAATGTTTCAAAGGATGGTAAATTCGTTGTCGGAGAAACAACATTTGGTGATCTTACAATCAATCATAATGCCAATGACAGATTGTTCTCGGCATCAGGCAAAAACTATGGAAGCAATGCGTTAGCAACAACAGCATATGATGATGGATATACAGCATCCGGTATGTACTACTGTAATGGTACAGGAGGAGAAGGAAGAAGATACATTGCTATTAACAATGTAGAAGCCGGAGATAAGATAGTTGTATACATGGCATCAAGCAATGCTGCTAATGGAACACTTCTTTTTAAGTATCTTGGTGAAGATAATGAACAGGTAGAAAAAGCAAGCTTTACTAACAAGGGAGCTAAGTATGAATTCGTAGCTAAGTATAGTGGTTCATATAAGGTGTATACAGATGCAGCAGCAGGAAAACCTATATATAACAGGGTGGTAAGAATTCCGGGAGTAAAAGTCAGTGGAACAATAGAAGGCGTACAGGTAAGCGGTCTGAAGGTTTTATTTAAGGATGATGTTAACGATATCACATATGATGCAGATGTAAAAGGCAATACATTTACAGCTACACTTGCAGCAGGTTGTGATTATACAGCAGTTTTATCCGGAGTAGCAGGATATGGATTTTCCGTTGATACAAAGAATGTTACAACAACTGTAGATGAAGCTCTGACAGGCAAGACAGGAGTTACATTAAAGGTAGAAGAAAAGAAAGTATATACATATACAGGAAAGGTTACAGGCTTTGCAGCAGATTATGATACATCGGGATTATCAGTTAAGCTCGTAGCTGACCCATCTTCATTAGCAGATGATGTGGTTCTTAAGCTTGATGATAACAAAGCTTTCAAAGCAACACTTGAGCCTGATGTTAAGTATACAGTTGAGCTTAGTGGAGTTAATGATTATGAAGTAGCTGATGGTAAAGAGGTTACAGGCCAGACAGATTACTCTAAAGATATAAGCGTTTCTGCTAAGAAGTTATATAAGGTAACAGGTAGATTTACAGATATTGATGCTAAAGCAGCAGTTACAGATATTAAGTTTATCAATGTTGATGACAAGTATGTGTATACAGGAAAGGTTACATCAGATGGATATGAAGTTTCTTTAAGAAATGGTTCATATGAAGTTGAAGCAGCAGTTGATGGATATAGAACAACAACACATATAGTAGTCAATGATGCGGATGTAACTAAAGACATCTTAATGGTGTCAACCAAAGATAAGGAACAGATTGAAAGAGCATCTGATATATATGTCGGATATAAAGAAAAAGGAAATGCAAACTATAATACAGTAAAAGAAGCAGTATCAGCAGTATCATTAATGACACCTGCTCCTGATGAGAATAATGGAGTTACTATTCATATTGCTCCTGGTACATATAGAGAACAGGTTATTATATCAACTCCATATGTAAGACTTGTTAATGATGAAAAGTCATCAGGCAAAGAAGTGCTTCTTACATGGTATTATGGAATAGGATATAAGTATTATAGCATAGATTCTAAAGGCTATTATAATGCTGAAAATGCATATGATAAGTACGAGAAGGCAGCTGCAGCAAAATGGGGCTGTTCAGTACTGCTTAAAAATACAGCAACAGGATTTAGTGCTGATGGAATCACATTTGAAGCTTCGTTTAACCGTTATTTAACAGATGAAGAAATAGAAGATGGTGTGACACCTGCAGAAAATAAGAATCCAGACAGAAACTATGCAACAGATGTTACATCAAAGGCAGCAACAGAAAGAGCAACAGCCATGGCTATAGAAGCTGATAAGGTTGAATTCACAGACTGTGCATTTCTTGGAAGCCAGGATACATTATATACTGGTAATTCAGCAACTAATATGTACTTTAAGAACTGCCATATAGAGGGTAATACAGATTACATATTTGGTGATGGAAACGCAGTGTTTGATGGATGTGAGCTTAGATTTGCAGGTTACAGTGCTGGCTCTGCAGGTGGTTATATTACAGCACATAAGCCAGCCTCTGCTGCAGCAACTAAGATTGGCTATGTATTTAGAAACTGTACAATAACAGGCAGTGATAAACTTGAGGTAAGTGCAGGATATCTTGGAAGACCTTGGGGTCAGGATGCAAAAGTAACATTCCTTAATACTAAGATAAATGGTAGTTACATTAAGGATGAAGGCTGGTTTGAAATGTCTGGCAATAAGCCGGAGAAGGCTGGTTATACAGAATATAATTCGGTTTATACAGATGGAACAGCAGTAGATGTTTCTAAGAGAGTAACAGGAGTTACAACAGATGAAAGTGTTGCAAAGAAAGATGTTGTGAATGATTATCTTTCAGGCTGGACACCTAATGCTTATGTGGCTGATGAGGGCACAGTAGCATTTGTAAAGAAACCATATCTTGTGGATAATGGAGATATCAATGCACCATATCCAGGACATACTCTTACTGTTATATACTCTCTTGGAGAGAAGAATGATAAAAATGATGCATCAGTAATCCGCTGGTATATTGTTAATGAGGATGGCAGCAGAACACTTGCAAAATCGTCAACTGCCAATGCTGATAATACATATAAGATTTCTAAGGATGCTATTGGAAAGCATATTGAAGTTGAAGTTGTACCTGAGAACTTAAGTGGTGTTAAGTCGAGCAGTAAAATATAAGGCAGAGGCATATGTAAGAGATGGATATGAAGATCCTACAGGTTCAACAGATATAGAACTTGGTGATGGAGTAAATGTATTTTTAGCAGGTGATTCTACTGTTAAGGATTATTCAGCATCAGGTATGTATATGAGCGGTAAGGCTCAGGCTGAAGGCTCATGGGGCGAATATTTACAGGCGTTCTTTGATTCTTCAAAGGTTAAGGTGCAGAACTATGCCAATGGAGGACGAAGCAGCCGAAACTTTATCAATGAGGGCTTATTAGATAAGATAAAAGCCAATATCAAAGCAGGCGATTATCTGTTTATACAGTTTGGACACAATGACTGTGCTAATGGAAAAGGATACATTGAAGATAGATATGTACCACTTGGACAGCCAGATGCTGACGGAATATATCCTGTAACAGCAGGAACTAAAGTGGCAACACCATCATCACTTACTTCAAAGTATGGAGATACATTCTATTCATATGATTGTGGTGGTACTTATAAATGGTATCTTAAACAATATATTGATGCGGCAAAGGAAGCAGGGGCAATACCGGTTCTTGTAACACCAGTATCAAGACTTTATTATACTAGTGAGGGTACTATCAAACCACATCATGATTCAACAGATAAAGAAACAGGAACACTTGTAACTGAAAATAATGCATATGTTGAAGCAGTTAAACAGCTTGCAAAGGAACAGGATGTATTACTTATTGATGGTTTTGAGATAACAAAGAATATGTATGAGGAAGCATACAAAGCAGACGAAAAGGCAGCTAATGGCAAGTCTGTTAATGGTACACAGGTTATGTCAGCAGGAGACAGTACACATAGCAATAAGCTTGGTGGCTTCATAACAGCAGAACTCTTTGCACAGCAGATCCAGAATATGAATATATCACTCTCAAAGGCTGTAAAATCACCATCCAGAGTAGCAGGTGTTAATCCGGATGGACAGCAGGTGTTTGTTGTTGATAAGAATGGAGTGCTTACTGCTAAAGCAGCAGATGCAAATGGCAGATTCACAGAAGATGCAGTGTACTGGACAACAAAAGGCCAGAGCCTTTTAAGTGCAATAAGTGCTAAGAGTGAAGAACTTAATAAGAGCGAGAATCCAACGCCGGATCCAACACCAGCACCGGATCCAACACCAGCACCAGACCCAACTCCGGCACCGGATCCAACACCAGCGCCAGACCCAACACCAGCACCAGATCCAACGCCAGCGCCAAACCCAACACCAGCACCAGAACAGGGTGGCAGCGATAAGAAAGATGATGGAGCTACGTCAGATAGTGACAGTAATAAAGATGACAATGCTATATCATCTGACGATAAAAATCCAGATGCTTCTAAAGATGATGTAAAAACAGCAGATGTATATCACGTGATGGGATATAGTGTGGCATTTACAATGGCATTAGTTGGAATAGTACTTCTTGTGTATGAAGATAGAAAAAAGAAAAGGCTGATTAATAAATAATATAATAGTTATAGATACTAGTTTTAGTGATGATTAGAATTGATTAGTATTGATTGGCATTGAATAAAACCAGATACACAATGACTTAGGTTGTTGTGTGTCTGGTTTTTGAATGTTTGAATATTATTCGTTCGAATATTATTCGTTCGAATATTATTTGCCTGAATATTTTTTAAAATATAATAATGTATGGATTTATGTACAATGCATTATTAAATGTGTAAAAAGATATTGACCTTGACACTGGTTCATACTTTATAATTCCATAAAAAGGGACGGATTGTCCAGAAAAGAAAGGGAAGGTTATTTATGATGAAGAAAAGAAACAGAAAACGTATAAGTTGTCTGCTTAGCGCTTTGCTTTTGCTTGTTATGAGCATAGGCTGGAGCGTTATGGCTATGGCTGATGATGCGGTTAATAAAGACAGCAGCAAGCCTACAGTATGGATAATAGGTGATTCTACAGTAAGTTCTTTTGCTGATAATTATTATTATCCAAGATATGGATGGGGTACACAGATTGATAAGTATCTTGATGGAACTTTTGAAGTGAAGAATATAGCTTTATCAGGAAGAAGTTCTAAGAGCTATGTTAATGATAAGGAGTATAATGAACTTACATCCGGTATGAAGCAGGGTGATTATCTTCTTATAGGCTTCGGACATAATGATGAAAAGGCAGAAGCAGACAGATATACAGATCCTAATTGTGATTATAAGACAGCTGGCTCATTTGCTAACTCATTATATGAAAACTATATTAAGCCTGCGCAGGCAGCTGGTACAACAGTTATCCTCTGTACACCTATAGTAAGAAGAACTGCTACAGCAGAATGGTCTGACAGCAATCTTCATATCACAAAGGATAGTGGTGATTTCAAGGGTGGAGATTATGCCCAGTCTATAAGGAATCTTGGTAAGGAACTTAACATACCAGTTGTTGATATGACTAAGATGACAAAAGAGTTATATGATACATTAGGACCAGATGAGACAGTCAACCTTCATGCATGGACATCATCTAAGGCTACAAGCGTTGATAATACACATACAAACATTTATGGTGGAACATATAATGCTTATCTTGTAACTAAGACAATTAAGGAACTTGGAGTGGCTGGAATATCAGAACATATAACAGCTAAGGAAGCACCTGTTAAGGCTGATGTACTTAAGTCTAATCCAGATTATAAGGAAGCTGAATATTCAGGAGAACTTAAGCAGAGTGAATTATGGAAAGATGCGGGAGTTTTCAAGGGTTCAATATTTGGAGATATAGGTGGAGACCCAAATCTTATTAAAGATAAGTTCATACTTGAGGGCAATGAAGATGGAAGCATTCACATTGCTGTTAATGGTAAGGGAAAGATATCATCAACAACAGATGGAATTGCAATGTATTATTATAAAGTACCTGCAGATAGTAACTTTGTAATAACAGCTAATGCAACAGTAAACAGCATTAATAAACACAATCAGGTTGCATTTGGTCTTATGGCAAGAGATGCGATGTATATTGATGTTAATGATAAGTCAGCTCTTGGAGATTATGTTGCAGCAGGAAGTATCAAGCAGGGAACAGCTAACTGCTTTAAGAGAAAAGATGGTGCATTAGGCTATGGTGGTACATTAGAGAATCCAGTAGAGGCTGGTAAGACATATGCACTTAAGATTGAGAGCAACAGTGATGGATACGCATGTACATTTGGCGATAATGCTGCTATATCAGGTGGTTTTGATTTTAAGCTTACATCAATAGATGCGGATTATGTATATGTAGGTTTATTTGTAGCAAGACAGGCAGATGTAACATTCTCAGATATAAAACTTGTTGTAGATGGTAAGGTAATAACTGGTTCTGATGTTAAGCCAGGTGATACACCAGATGATAGCAAGCCAGGAGATAGCACACCAAGTGACACACCAGATGATAATAAGCCAGGAGATAGCACACCAAGTGACACACCAGATGATAATAAGCCAGGAGATAACACACCAAGCGACACACCAAATACACCAAGTGATACACCAAGCACATCAGATTCAGATAAGGTAAATGCGGTAATTAAGGCTGATGATGGCATCAATATAAAGGCCGAAGTACCAGTGAGCGGAATCACATTCACAGAAGAGGAAAAGAAAGAAATAGAAAACGGAAGTACAGTTTCGGTATCTATGGAGGTCAAAGATGTAACAGCTACAGTATCAGAAAGCGATAAGAAGCTTGTGGAGGATAAAGTTAAGGAAGTTCTTAACAATGGTGTAGTTGGAGCATATCTTGATCTTACATTATTAAAGAAAGTTGGAAGTCTCAAAGAAGTATCAGTAACAGAAACAGCTGCTGGAGTTGTTGTTAAGCTTGATATTCCTGAAAGTCTTAAGAATACAGATTCATCTGTAGAAAGAAAATATACAGTTGTAAGAATTCATGATGGTGTAGCAGAGGCACTTGAAACAAGCTGCGAAAACGGAGTTATTACATTTACAACAGATAAATTCTCTACATACGCTATATGCTATGAAGATGTAGCAGCAACAGGAAACGGACAGGCATCAGATAACACAATAAATACAGGTGATGTGTATAATATAGCACTCTATGTATTATTCGCAGTTGTATCATGTGCAGGTCTTGCATTCGTAGTATTAAGAAGAAAGTCAGTTGTAAGATAAAAAATAAAACAATGTATCATTTTTGTATTGCAGAAATTTGAAATATTTGAAATGTTTGTTTGAAATGTTTAAAAATATAGTTGACAGCTATAACTATTAGTGTTAAACTCTAATAGTTGTTAAACGAAGCAGAGTATCCACTCTCACCTTAGCGCATGAAGGCGACTTGGGTTTATATTTTTAAGAATATGCATGATAAACAGCAATTAAGATGCATTATGATTAAAAAGTGGATAGTCTGACTATCCACTTTTTTTTGATTTTGGAGGTGCACTACTATTAGCGAATTAATGATTAACGAGCAGATCCGCGATAAGGAAGTTCGTGTTATTGGACAAGAAGGACAGCAGCTTGGAGTTATGTCTCCTAAGGATGCTATGAAGTTAGCAAGAGAGGCAGAGGTTGACCTTGTAAAGATAGCCCCATCCGCAAAGCCACCTGTATGTAAGCTTGTGGATTATGGCAAGTATAAGTATGAACTTGTCAGAAAAGAAAAGGAAGCTAAGAAAAAACAGAGAACAATAGAAGTCAAAGAAGTTCGTTTATCACCTAACATAGATGTGAATGACCTTAACACTAAGTGTAACGCAGCAAGGAAGTTCATAGAGAAAGGCGATAAGGTTAAAGTATCACTCAGATTCAGAGGACGTGAGATGGCTCATGTTGATTCAAGCAAGCATATACTTGAAGATTTTGCAGAGAAGTTAAGTGATATAGCAGTAGTAGATAAGGCTCCAAAGTTAGAAGGCGAGGAGCATGACTATGTTTTTAACTGAAAAACGTTAAAATATTATTCCATATGAGAATTAAATTAGGAGGATTATTATGCCAAAGGTAAAGACAAAAGAGCAGCTGCAAAACGTTTTAAAGTAACAGGAACAGGTCAGTTAAAGAGAGCAAAAGCTTATAAGAGCCATATCTTAACAAAGAAGACAACTAAGAGAAAGAGAAATCTTAGAAAGCCTGCTATGACTGATGCAACCAATGTTAAGACAATGAAGAAGATTATGCCATATTTATAAGATATGGGTGTCTGTGATTGATTATTTTAGGAGGAAATTAAGAAATGGCAAGAATTAAAGGCGGTATGAACGCAAAGAAGAAGCATAATAGAGTATTAAAGCTCGCTAAGGGTTATAGAGGAGCTAGATCTAAGCAGTACAGAGTAGCTAAGCAGTCTGTAATGAGAGCTCTTACAGAGAGCTACAAGGGTAGAAAGCAGAAGAAGAGACAGTTCAGACAGTTATGGATCGCAAGAATCAATGCTGCTGCAAGAATGAACGGTCTTTCATACAGCAAGTTCATGTATGGTTTAAAGTTAGCTAACATCGACCTTAACAGAAAGGTATTAGCTGAGATGGCTGTTAATGATGCAGAAGGATTTGCTAAGTTAGCAGAAGTAGCTAAGTCTAAGCTTGCTTAATCATTAGATTAATTAGTGTAAAGATAAATATAATGTTATATATCAGATTTATATCTGTAAGATTCTGGATATCTTCTGATTAGTAGCATTTAAGCCGCTATATAGGATGAGATAACTCTTCATATCCTGTATGGCGGCTTTTGTGATAATATTGTGAAACATTTATGTAATACTGGCTTTAGAGGCTGTATTATGGTATAGTTTATAAGTCGGCAATCCGGCATAATATATATTTATGGAGACAGGTTATGAGAAAAGTATTAAAAAGGAAAGTGCGTTAAATATGCAGTAGCAGCAGCTATGGTTGTTTCTATGCTTATGACTACAGCATGTAATAGTAAAATAAAGGTTGATTATGGATATAGTCCTACAGATTATGTTGAACTTGGAAACTACAAGGGAATAGTAGCAGATGTTGATGTCACATCTATAACTAATAAGGTTATAGATGACAAGATATCTGAGCAGATGAATGATGTAACTACATATACAGATGTTAACCGTGGGGCACAGAAGTCAGATAAAGTAACATTTAGTTACTCAGGAACATCAGGCGGACTTGCAATAGATGATTTCACAGGTTCTGATTATAGTATGGTTCTTGGAAAGGAAGCTTTTCCAGTTGCAGGAACGAGTCTTGCAGATGAATTATATGGTATGGTAGCAGGTCAGACAAAGGTTATAACAGTAACTATGCCAGATAACTCTAAGTATACTGATTATGCAGGTAAGAGAGTAGTGTTTGAACTTTCTATGAGCTACGTACAGCAGCCAAATGTTCCTATGCTCACAGATTCGTTTGTAAAAGAGAACTTTGGTCTTGAATCAGTAGATTCATATAAGGAATATGTTAAGAACGATGTTAAATCAACTATAGATACAAAGGTGAGTGAAGCAAAGAATGAGGCTATTCTTACACAACTTCTTGATGTATGTAAGGTAACAGGATACCCTGAAGAATTCCTTGCACAGCAGACATCAAAGCTTGAAGAATCAATCAGTTTTTATAGTACTCTTCAGGGAAAGACTAATGATGAATACTGCCAGAATCTTTATGGTAAAACATTTGATGAATTCGTAAAGGCATCAGCAGGCCAGCAGCTTATATATCAGGCAATAGCAGAAAAAGAAGGACTTGATATAACAGAATATGAATATAAAGATGACCTTGAACAGTTTGCAAAGGACAGTGGTTATTCACAGGTAACAACATTCACAGATAAGTTTGACAAGAATACAATAGTAAAGGCAATGCTTGTAAAGAAAGCACAGAATATAGTTATGGATAATGCGGTTGTGAATGAGAAGTAGTATGTTTGTTTAATTGAATATTGGTTGGTGACGAACGGACGACAAATATAAGCTACAGGCAGTTCTGCACACTATGTTCAATGCCAGAAGCTTCAATCGGCTGACTCTAAGACTTTTCATATAGGTAATGATAGGTGACGCTACCATTCGGACGCGCCGTCCATGGCGCGGCTTCATTGCTTCGTACATCCATGTACGAAGCTAGCTGAAAGCGAAAGAAAAGTCTAAGATTCAGCACGATTGAACTTCAAGTGCATTTCACATAGTATGCAGGACTGCCTGTATCTTATATTTGTCTGGTTGTGGCGTGATTTACTTACTGATATTCAATTAAATCAAGGGAGCTGGAAAGGGCGGAATTGTGCGTAAAACGCACAATTCCGCCCCTCATGCATCTCCCCTTTGATTTAGCCACACATTCATTTTTCGTAAATTAAGCCAAAGTCAGACAACATATATGAGAAAAGCAGGTGTGCAAACATCATAAGATGCACTTGAAGTTCAATTGTGATAGTTCTTAGACTTTTCCTTTACTCCCCAGCTATCCACAGACACGGATGTCTGTGAAAGTGAGATATGGGACACGGATGTCCCGTATCGAACGGTAGCGGAAACTACCATTACGTATATGAAAAGTCTTAGAAATATCCAATTGAAGCTTCTGGCATCGATGATGTATGCACACCTGCTTTTCTCATATATGCTGTCGTCCGTACGTTAAGAATGTGTGTTAAACAACAATATTCCTACTTAGTTCCTGTAGAACCGAATCCGCCATCTCCACGAACTGTATCACTTAATTCCTGCACTTCATTAAAAGCAGCTGTTATATAAGGAGCAAGTACAATCTGTGCAACTCTGTCACCTGGTTCTATAGTAACAGCGGCATCAGAGTGGTTGTATAGGGCAACTATTATCTCTCCCCTGTAGTCAGAATCAATAACACCTACTTTGTTGGCAGGAGCAACACCCTTTTTGCATGCCATACCGCTTCTTGCATAAATAAGACCAACAAGACCAGCGGGTATCTCTATGGCAATACCTGTTTTGATGAATTCAGTTGTGCCAGGTTTTATAGTGACTGCTTCTGTCATACCCGAATAAAGGTCTGCACCAGCTGAGTATTCAGTTCCGTAAGTTGGTATAATAGCATCAGGTGTAAGTTTTTTAATATTTACATTTTGTTTCATAAAAATAAATCCTCATTTCTATATATTGTGATTAGCATAAATAGCTTTAGTAACCATCAGCTATGACTACATGCCCCTCCTTAAGCGAGGTTTGTACATCAATAGTTCTCTGGTTAGATGATCCTTTGAATTTTAACATCATATCCTTTAGTTGTTCAACAAACTTCCCATCAACACATATGTCGATGAAGGACAGCATTCTTGCAGTCTCTGGGTATGTGTTATACATACGCTCCATAATATCTTTATCAAACAGATAGCCTGTAAAACACCATATATTCTTATCAGGATATATCTGTTTTACTCTTTCTAATAAAGGAAGAAGTCCTTTCTGGTTAGCTGGTTCGAAGGGCTCACCACCAAGAAGAGTTAATCCTGCTATATAAGAAGGCTTCATTGATTCTATTATTTCATCAATAGTTTCATCAGTAAATGGCATGCCATAATTAAAATCCCATGCAACCTCGTTAAAGCAACCCTTACAGTGATGAGTGCAGCCGCTTACAAATATACTTGTTCTTACGCCGGGACCATTGGCAATATCATTATATTTTATTTCAGCATAATTCAAAGTGTACAGTCCTTTCTGTGAATAAATTTACCTTCATGCTTAGTACTGATTGCTAACTTAAAGCAGGTAAAGGTCAATTAATATGTATAATATCATAAAAAGGACAATCTTAACAGTAGTTAGCAGATATTAATGTGAGTATAATAAGATATAAGTTAAATATGAAAAAAAACCGGTAAAAACCCATATTAATACAGTTTTGTTGTGTTAAAAATGGTTTGCACAGTGGAATAACAAGGAGGAATAAAGCATGTTAGATATTTATCTGGATAAGTTATATAGGTATCCAAGAATTCAGGAATGCGTCAGTGTAGCAGTTCCATTTAAGAAAGGTGAACTTAAAAGCATATCAGAGATAGCAGTATTACAGAATGGAAAGGAATGTATTATACAGCCTGAAGTGACATCAAGCTATGATGATGGAAGTGTTAAGTTTCTGTTTATAAGCTTTATGGCAGATCTCCCAGCTAACAAGCGCACAAAAGTGATTCTTTCTGTAAGCAGTGAAGAGTATGATAAAGCTGTAGAAGCTTCTAAGCTGTCTTATGATAATCCTATAGAAAAGGATGTAAATGTACACAAAGCTGCAGTGTGTGTAAAGAAGACAGAAGCAGGTTATACAGTAAACAGTGGTGAATTAGAGTTTGATGTATCTGATAACTCTGAAAGTATATTTACAAGGTTAGTTGATGGAAGAAAGATATATACCGAAGAGAACTTTGAAGGACCGGTTCTAAAGGACCGAGAAGGAAATGATTATAAGATGTCTATAGGAGAGTGGCGTGTAGTAAAGCCAGGTCCTGTAGAGGTAACACTTTCAGCTAAGGCTTATAATGTTGTTGAGGCTGATAAAGATGGAAATAAAACTGATAAAGGCGGAAATACAGCTTCTATAGATAAAGAAGATATAAAATATAAGAAAATAGAGTCTGAGATACGAATCACAGCCTATGCAGGAAAACCATGGGTAAACATATCATATAGAATAATCAATACATCAGACGAAGAACTTAATATAAAATCATTAGTATTTTATATTAAGAAATCAAAGGACAGCAGGATAACAGATAAGCTTGTACATATAGATATGGCAGCTGGCAACGATTCAACTGGATGTGGAGATATTCTTACAGACAATTCTAATAACAATGGACCTATATTTATGACAAGAGGAATAGGAGAACTTGATATGATAGAACACAGGGCTCCTGTTTCAGATATCAGGACTATAGTTGCCACTTCAAACTATAAGACAAGCTTTATCATAGGTAAGAATGGTGAAGAAGTAAATGAGACAATAGATGACAGCTATCTTATAAAAGAGGCTAATGAACATTATGCAGAAGTGTTATATGGAACATTTATGGCTGACTATACAGATGCTGATGATGGATTCTGCGTAACAGTGCATCAGGCACAGCAGAATTATCCTAAGGCAATCAAGTCATGTGCAGAGGGTGTAGCGGTCATGCTTGTGCCAGAGGGCGTAGGTGAGATAAATATGCAGTCAGGTATGGCAAAAGAACAGAACTTCCTTATACACTGGCATAGTCCAGAAACTCATATATGGGAGATAGATAACAGAAGTCTTATATATCAGATGCCAGACAGACCATATATAGCACCTCAGATATTTAAAGAGTCTGGTGCAATGCTTGATGTATTTCCTGATAAATATGATGAAGATGTGGAAATAGCACTTATGGCAAAAGCAGATGGACATTCAAGATGCTATGGTATGCTTAACTGGGGTGATACAGTAGATATGGGATACACAGTCCAGGGAAGAGGTGGCGGAAAACCAGTCTGGAGCAACAATGAATATGACTATCCGCATGCCTGTGCACTTATGTATGCTAGAACAGGAGTAAGAAGATTCCTTGATTATTTGATAGTAGCAGCAAAACACTGGATGGATGTTGATATATGCCACTATAGCAGCAATCCTTTAAGAATCGGGGGACAATGGGAACATACAGCAGGGCATTGTAAGAATGGTGTTATGGTATGCTCACATGAATGGGTTGAAGGTCTTCTTGATTATTATCATTTTACAGGAGATGAGAGAGGATATGAGGCAGCTGTTGGAATCGGTGAAAATGTCTTAAGACTTCTTGAAACTCCGATGTATCAGGTGCCAGGTGAAGCCAATGCAAGGGAAACAGGCTGGGCACTTCGTACACTTATAGCACTTTATGTAGAAACTAATGATAAGAAATGGCTTGCTAAATGCGACTGGATCATAGACAGCTTTAAGAAATGGGAAGAAGAATATGGCTACTGGTTATCACCATACACAGATAATACAGCAATAAGAGTAGGTTTCATGATATCAGTTGCAGTCGGAAGTGTTATGAGATACTACAGAGTATTCCCAAGAGAGGATGTAAAACAGATGTTAATACATGCGGTGGATGATCTTGTAGAGAACTGCTATATGGATAACGGACTGTTCTACTATAAGGAACTTCCTAGTCTTGCAAGAAATGGTAACAACACACTTCTGCTTGAGTCACTTGCGATAGCTTATGAGCTTACAGGAGATGCCTCATATTTGAAGTATGGACTTAAAACATTCAGAAAAGCCATAAATGAAACATCTGGTGGATCAGTAGGCGTAAAGACAATAACAGACGATGCTGTCATATGTAAGGGTGATTCAGGAAAAGGCTTCGCACAGAGCTTTATACCACTGACTACATTTTATAATGCTATAAGTAAGAATGATATGAGCTTCTAATTGTTCCTGTTATAATTAATCGTACAATCTAGTACGTTAATAGATTATATAAAATAAGAGAGCCTCTGTAATGGTAGTATGTATTAATTATACAGTAATTATTATCATTACAGGGGCTTTTGTATCAGGTAGAAGCTTAAATAGAACTTATAATTCAAGCTTAAATTGAACTTATAAGTGACATTTGGGCATTGATATGTTAAACTGAAATAAATCTGTAGATTTTAAATAGCATGATGTATGAATATAGTAAGACATATAAAACGTTCAAGATTAAACACGCACAGAAAAGAAGTTTAGTGATAAATGAGCGTAGAAAAGAGGATTAGTGTGAAAAATAAGATTTTTCACACGCAAGAATGGAGGATTATTATGAGAATAGGTATCAGAGCACATGATGTTGCATATGCACCACTTGATGAGCTTATCCCTAACATACATAAGCAGGGATTTCATTGTATGCATATAGCACTTTCAAAGTCTATAAAGGAGTTTAAGCCGGGAGTTGAGACTATGACACTGGACTTGCTATGTATATTAAGGAGTTATGTGCAGAGAATAAGGTTGATGTGGCAGTTCTTGGATGCTATCTTAATCTTTGCAATCCTAATCCTGAAAAGCATAAGGAGATAGTCGAGAAGTATAAAGCACATATAAGATTTGCAAGTATACTTGGATGTGGCGTTGTTGGAACAGAGACAGGTGCTGTCAATGAAGAGTACAAGTATGAACCAGCGAATCATTCAGATGAGGCACTTCAGTGTTTTATAGATAACCTAAGACCTATAGTTAAATATGCAGAACAGTTTGGCGTTATAGTAGCTATAGAGCCTGTATGGAAGCATATAGTCAACACAGTTGAGAGGGCAAGAAAGGTGCTTGATGCTATAGATTCTCCAAACCTTCAGATTATATTTGACCCTGTTAACCTTCTTTATACAGGAAACATTGATAAACAGGATGAGATTATAGAAAAGGCATTTGACCTGTTATTAAAAGATATCGCAGTAGTCCACTGCAAGGATTATGTAGTTGAGAATGATGAGCTTAAGTCAATAGCAGCAGGAACAGGTGGACTTAATTATCCACTATTGCTTAAGAAGATCAAAGAATATAAGCCATATGTTCATTGTACACTTGAGAATACTGTTCCAGAAAATGCAGTGGCAACAAGAGAATTTATGGAAAAGTTATACGCTGAGGTATAATTATAACCATTATCGAACGAGTAAATTATAATATAATGAGCGCAAAAGAAAAGGAAGCGGCTGCGAAGCAGACATTTACTTTTCTTGCGCCATTAACGAACGAACAGTCATGCGAAGCAGGACGAAAGAGCGCGATAGCGCGGGTTCGTGAGTATAGGAGCAGATAAAGAGTAAATTATAATATAATAAAACAGTCATATACAGGCTGTGCACCCGGATTATAGATACACGAGGGGGAGAGATTATATGCCAGAGAGCAATATAGAATTAGCAGGAAATAAGAATATTAAGACAAGCGAAGTAGAAAAATCAGTGGATACGCCGGCAGATTTTACAAGCCCGGAGGAGCTTTATAATGACCTTATAGAAAAAGTTAAAATGTATCATCCATCATCTGACCTTTCAGATATAGAACGTGCATATAAGGTTGCAAAAAAGGCTCATGAAGGCCAGTTTAGAAAGTCAGGTGAGCCATATATTATACATCCACTTTGTGTTGCTATTATATTAGCAGAGCTTGAGCTTGATAAAGAGTCTATTATAGCTGGTCTTTTACATGATGTTGTTGAAGATACTGTTATGACAAGTGAAGATGTGGCAAAAGAATTCGGCGATGAGGTTGCACTTTTAGTAGATGGTGTTACAAAGCTTACACAGCTTAACTATCAGCATGACAAGATAGAAGTGCAGGCAGAAAACTTAAGAAAAATGTTTCTTGCTATGGCTAAGGATATAAGAGTTATTCTTATAAAGCTTGCCGACAGACTTCACAATATGCGTACAATGCAGTACCAGTCACCAGCAAAGCAGGTGGAAAAGTCCAGAGAGACTATGGATATATATGCTCCTATAGCACATAGGCTTGGTATATCTAAGATTAAGGTAGAATTAGATGATCTTTCCATGAAATATCTTATGCCGGATACTTACAATGACCTTGTAAAGCAGGTGGATATCAACAGACCGGGTAGAGAAGCTTTTATAAAGAGCATAATCAAGGAAGTCGGTATGCATATAAGCAATGCCGGTATAGAAGCAGAGATAGATGGAAGAGTTAAGCATTTTTTCTCAATCTATCGAAAGATGGTTAACCAGAATAAGACACTTGATCAGATATATGATATATTTGCAGTACGTATTAAGGTTGATACAGTTAAAGACTGTTATGCGGCTTTAGGCGTAATACATGAGATGTACAAGCCTATTCCAGGAAGATTCAAGGATTATATAGCTATGCCTAAGCCTAACATGTATCAGTCACTTCATACAACACTTATAGCATCCAATGGCCAGCCTTTTGAAGTACAGATAAGAACATATGAAATGCATAGAATAGCAGAGTATGGTATTGCAGCTCACTGGAAATATAAAGAAGGCAAAACAGGTGAGACAAACAAGAGTGAAGAGGCCAAGCTTAGCTGGTTAAGACAGATACTTGAATGGCAGAGAGATATGTCAGATAATAAAGAATTCTTATCATCTATTAAGAATGACCTTAATCTGTTTTCTGATTCGGTATACTGTTTCACACCTACAGGAGATGTAAAGACACTTCCGGCAGGTTCTAACCCTATAGACTTTGCTTACAGTATTCATAGTGCTGTAGGCAATAAGATGGTAGGTGCAAGAGTTAACGGAAAGCTTGTTAATATTGATTATGAGATAAAAAAATGGTGACAGAATCGAGATTATAACTTCACAGAACTCAAAGGGACCAAGTCGTGACTGGTTATCTATGGTTAAGTCCACACAGGCACGTAACAAGATCAACCAGTGGTTTAAGCAGGAGCTTAAGGAAGACAATATAATAAAGGGTAAGGAGCTTATATCCAACTATTGTAAAGGAAAGGGCATAGTTCTTTCAGAGATAAATAAGCCTGAATTCGTAGAAAAGGCCTTAAGAAAAATATGGCTATAAGGACTGGGATTCTATCATGGCTGCCGTCGGACATGGAGCTTTAAAAGAAGGGCAGATAGTCAATAAGCTTAATGAAGAATACTTAAAGACAAAGAAGGCTGAGATTACAGACAAGCAGGCACTTGAACAGATAGCAGCAAGTGAAAGCAAGGAAAAAGGAGAATGATAATAAAAAGGGCAAGGGTGGAATCGTTGTTAAAGGAATCCACGATGTTGCGGTCAGATTCTCCAGATGCTGTAATCCTGTTCCAGGTGATGAAATAGTAGGCTTTGTTACAAGAGGAAGAGGTATCTCAATCCACAGAACAGACTGTATCAACATACTAAACTTCCCGGCAAGTGAGCGTGCAAGACTCATAGAAGCAGAGTGGGAACAGACAGAGAACAAAGATGAAAAAATACAGTGCCGAGATTAACATATTTGCAGGTAACAGAAAAGGTCTTATTGTTGATATATCAAGATTGTTTACAGAAGCTAACATAGACGTAAGATTCATGAACAGCCGTGTAAACAAGAAGAATATTGCAACTATTAACTTAGGATTTGTGGTATCAGGTAAGGAAGAGCTTAACAGACTTATCGACAAGCTAAGAAAAATAGATGGTGTCACAGATATTGAGAGAGCTACGGGCTGATAAAGACAAGTACCGGCAGAACTAAATAGCGATAAGATGTAGATTTGTAAATATAAGCTATCATAAAAAGCAAATAATGATAAAATATTAAAAATAATATTAAAAATGCCGTATGCCGTTATTGAAAAAGCCGTTATCAAGTAGGAGTTGATAACGGTTTTTTGATAGCATATAATTATTGTGATGTGAGTGTTAAAAGTAAATTCTGTTACTCACTGATGCATCAGGATTGCTACATTGCTATGCAATTCACTTACATCATTAAATTTAAATATAAAATAAAGTGATTAAAAGGGGAAGATATGTATAAAATAGATTCAAGAATATTAGGAATGGTAGGCACTAACTGCTATCTGTTATGTAATATGGATATTAAAGAGTGTGTTCTTATAGATCCAGCAGACAGCCGGGATGAGATAAGCAGAATGATAGATGAATCAGGATGCAGCCTTAAGGGAATATTGTTAACACATGGACATTTTGACCATATTATGGCAGCAGATGCCGTAAGAGATAAATATGGTGTTAAAGTATATGCACCATGTGATGAGAAGAATACACTTGAACAGCCACATATTAATCTTGGTGAAGCATATGGGCTTAAGCTTTCAGTAAAAGCAGATGTATGGCATAAAGATGGCGAAATACTTAAACTTGCAGGCTTTGATATAGAAGCACTTCATACTCCGGGACATACAGAAGGTGGAAGCTGTTATTATATAAGAGAAATAGGAGTGCTTTTTTCAGGAGATACATTATTCTGTGGCTCAGTTGGAAGAACGGATTTTCCTGGAGGTAGCATGAGCGAAATAGTGCGTTCAATAAAAGAAAAAGTAATGGTACTTCCTGATGATACGAAGGTATATCCGGGACACGGAGAGGGCACAAGTGTTGGTTATGAAAGAGAGAATAATCCGTTTCTGGTGAATTAAGATTTTCAATTTAGAATTGATTTATAAATTTTATATTTTATGTATATATAGACTAGACAGAATATTTAATATTGTGTGCAGGCGGTGTTTTTTGGGAAGCTGTATACAGAGAGGAATAATGATGATATATATTAAAATAGACGATAATACATTTTATGATGATGCCATAGTGCTGGTGCGTTCATTCTATCCCAGAACAGAAGTTACAGCATATAAAGAAAGCGATAGTTCAAGTGATAATCAGAAAGACAAATTAAAAAATAATTTGAAAGATAATTCAAAAAACGATTCAAAAGATATGTCGGATGATATGGTTATAGACATAAAGGTACCAGATGTTACAGGACTTAACAAAAGCCAGATGCATGATAAGTTCAAGTCATATCTATACGACTATCTTAGTAAAAAGACCGGAAAGACACTTCCATGGGGATATCTTACGGGAGTGCGCCCAAGTAAGATAGCATATATGATGCTTGAAGATGGTGAAAGCGAAGAAACGATAAAAAGACATTTTATGGATAAGCATAAGGCAAGTGGGCAGAAAGCAGAACTTGCACTTAATGTGGCCAGAAAAAGAAATGGATATATTGAATCGTATAGATTATAAAAATGGTTATAGTCTGTATATAGGAATTCCATTCTGTCCAAGTATATGCTTGTATTGTTCATTTTCATCATATGCACTTGGAGCCTATAAAGATTACGTTGATAGTTATCTTGATGCACTTATTAAGGAAATGGAATTCGTATCAGGAGCCATGAAGGGGGAGAAGACTTGATACAGTATATTTTGGTGGTGGTACACCAACAACGCTTAGTGCAGCGCAGCTTGACAGACTGATAACAGAACTTAAAAGACTGTTTGATATAGATGGATGCCACGAATTCACAGTAGAAGCAGGTCGTCCAGATAGTATAACACTTGATAAGCTTAAGGTGCTTAAGAAACATAATGTTGGAAGAATCTCTATCAATCCACAGACGATGAATCAGAAAACGCTTGATCTGATAGGCAGGAAGCATACTGTAGAACAGATAAAGAATGTATACAATATGGCAAGAGAAGAAGGCTTCGATAATATAAATATGGATATAATACTTGGTCTTGTCGGTGAGGATGTTGACGAAGTAAAGCATACACTTAGCGAGATACAGGCTATGGATCCGGAAAGTCTTACAGTACATTCACTTGCCATAAAGAGAGCAGCCGCGCTTAATATACGGAGAGATAAGTACAAACAGCTGTCAACAAAAAATACGGATGAGATCATAAGAATGACAGAGGAAACAGCAAAAAAGCTTGATATGGGAACCATATTATATGTACAGGCAGAAGAATATGGCTGGAAACTTTGAAAATGTAGGGATATTCGAAGGAAGGTAAGGAGTGTATATATAACATACTTATTATGGAGGAAAAACAGACCATAATAGCATGTGGAGCCGGAGCAAGCAGCAAGGTTGTATTCCATAATGAAAGCGATGACAACCATTCAGTAAGAATTGAGCGTATAGAGAACGTCAAGGATGTAAGGAATTATATTGGCAGGATTGATGAGATGATTGAAAGAAAACGGGAATTCTTTAAAGATAACCAATTCTAGGAAGATATAAAATATAACAGTTGTGAGTTTGTCAGATAAAGTACATAAGTGGGGCGAAGCATTAAAAGACATGTTTTTAATGCTTACACCCCACTTATTGTTTAATATTTAATCGGGCAAAAAACTACTACAGCTTTTTTTTAATAGCCTCTCTTTTATCAATATCAATATCAAGTATGTCCATAGCTTCATCAGCAGATTTGCCAAGCTTTGTCATGATATTTTTAATGGCGGCGATATGTCCTTCCTCAAGTCCAGCGGAACGTCCTTCCTTAAGTCCAGCAGCACGTCCTTCCTCAAGTCCAGCAGCACGTCCTTCTTCAAGTCCAGCAGTGCGGGCTTCTTCACGGAGAATCTCCATAACGCCTTCTTCATCGTATTCAAATATACTCACATCAATCACCTCTTCTCTATGCTTTATAAAGAAATCTGATAGAATATCCTCTTTTATACATTCATCTACAGCTTCGATAACTGATGTCCTGACATCCAGACCGGATAAATCCATTTTATTACGTACTTTAGTGACAAAAGTCATATAATCTCTGAGTGACTTGCAGCGGTTTAATATGTTATCCGTGAATAATCCGTTTATGGCTGGTCTGATATTATTATCAAAAAAGTTGTCATCAGTAGTGCTATGTATAATATCAGTTGCATCTTCAGCAGGATTAAGATTAATAACCGTAACGATTAACTCAAGCTCTGGATGCTTTGTAGGATGTTCAAACATATCTGACAGCTTAAGAATTTTAATACGCTCTTTCATACGTTCTCTTCCATTATAGAATGTAATAAAATGTGGAGTTGGAATCTTAAGCATACTTCTTTTTATGAAGCATATTATTAGGAAATATATTCCTGTATACTTCTGAGCCATAGTGTAAGAACCTTAATGGCATATTAAAATTAAGTGATGACTGCTGTTCAAACATATATAACTCATAGCTGAATACAAATGAGGCATCATTCTTATACTTCATATACACGCCACCTTTTAGCGTTGTTATGCTAAGATTATCAGTGTCTGTATGGGATGAGTTATTCAGGGCATTGTATAAATCAAGTAAATTCTTCTTATCTGAATATAATAGACAAAATACGTTATCACTATATCGTTTGGTTGTAGTAGAGGAACTATCATTATTTTTAATAATTATATTGTTATCAGTGTTTTTGTTGTAATGATTATTATCTTTATCGTTAATTTTCATAAGCAAAATCTCCTTAAAACTTCATTTATTCAATAAGTAAAATTAACAACAGGCAATTCTGCTATGAAATCATATATATTTTAACATGTGGTCAAATATATAACAAGTGAGTTGTTACATCAGGTACATCATATGATAAAATGATCATAATATAGAATCATGCCTTGTTGTGTATATATGGGTATAATCTGATAATAAAATGCTGTACTGAATCCAGTGTGATACATAAGAAATGCGTAATATAGAACTTTAATATAAGTGTATAATACACATTCAAGACTTAATTAAGTATAGTTATACTATATAATGTGTGATTTAAAATGTCAATACATAATAAATAAAAAACACACAAAAATATATAGGATAAATATATAAACCTTGATGGACTTATAATAAAATAGAAAGATAGGAATATAAAGAAAAAAAAATAAACTGATAACGAGATAGTTGGAGGGAGCATATGGTTGTAGACGAATTACTTGAAGAAATAGTTAAAAATAATGCTGTAAATTATCTGGTGGATGCTGGAAATAAATTCTTAGGAAAAATAAAAGATAAAAAGACACTTAAAAAACTGCTTGTTGATAACAGTAGATTTTTTATCGAACATGAATCAGATGCAGATAAGATAATAGATGATATAGCTGATATTTTATGTGAAAAAATCTAGAAGCATTGGCAGCAGAGCTTGCAAAAGATTCAGGATATACACTTAAATCAAGACTTAGTAACGGACTTACCAATCTTATGAGTGCATACGAGATACCTCATGAGGAAGCATATCTGTATGCTGACAGAATATTAAATGCTGTGTTGTATGAGCTTGTTGAAGCTGCACCAGAAAAAATATGATAGATACTTTCAAAGTGACTGGAGAGAAGAACAAAAGAAAGTAAGTGGGCAGATTATCCAGAAGCTTGAAAATATAAGTAATCAGATGAGGATATATTCAGAAAACAACATGTCTGTATATTCAACGGATGAGCTTGATATCCAGTTAAAAAAAGAAAGACAGTTAATCCTAAGATTGGAATAGATTTTTTTGATATAGATGATGATGATTTTATAAATAAATTTAATGAACAAAAAATAATGAAAAAATATATGTAAGAGCCAGATGCATGGAAGAGGCGATATATTGTGTCGTTAATGAACTGTGGAAAACAGAAGAAAAACGTCCAATATTCGTTGTAAAAAGTAAGGAAGACTGGGATAAGCTAACGGCAATAGGTGAGACGGGAAATATATATATACCTTGGTTTTATGCGGAAGAGATAGTTGTAATAGAAAATAATACCAATATATTTATATTTACAGATGGGCTGCCGTCATTTTCAGATAAGGAAATAGTACTGCGCCCAAGAACATATTCAACATTAAGACTTGCGCTTGTACGTGCTGGAATGGATGTAAGTGAAGCAGATGCATTGGTGAGTGAAACACATGGATTATATATACCAATGAAAAGAAAAATATTTAATGGCGCATTCTTAAAAAGCCGGAATGGATTAACGGATTGCCAGACAATGTTAAAATTACTTGTATGTTAGTAGGACAATGGACTGATGCGGAGGGTGATAAGGCAGTTATAGAAGAGCTTAGTAAACTTGAATATAATGAGTTCATCAAACAGGTAAGAAAATATTCATATGATGAAGAACCTTTTGTACACATAGTGAAAACTGGAAGCGAAAGAGAATATTATCTGGCAAGCGTGCAGAATACATGGGAATATCTTGATATATCAACAGATAGTAAAATGTGGAAAACTTTTACAAAAGTATGTGTAGATGTAATGGTTGAGACAGAATCACTTTTCATATTCATATATAGAAAAATTCGAGGCTCAATACAAAGGGGAAAAGCTGTTCTGGTCAGGAAATATAAGAAAAGGCATGCTTAACGCACTTCTTATAAAAGGCTGCATTAAGGATAATTGGCGTTCACAGAAAATAATGGATACTGTCGTTACAGAAATAATAGCACATGTAAATGATGAGAAGCAGTGGAAATACATATCAAAATTCTTTACAGAATTATGCGAACTGTCACCATCAGTTATTCTTAAAAGACTTGAAAATGAGTGGAGTAATCCTACAGGTTTGTTAAGTCTTTTGCAAATCAGAGTGATAATATAATGTTTGAAAGAAATTCATATATAGATATATTATGGGGAGTTGATACGTTGCTTGTCCAGAGAAAATATGCTAAAAAAGCGTTTGAATGGCTGTTGCGTGTAGATGATATGTGTTACAAGTATCAGTCTAATTCGCCTAAGGATTCAATAAAGAAGGTGATATGCAGCTGGATTAATCTGTCAGCATTCAGAACAGTTGATGAAAAGGCTGGTGCAGCAAAGATGGCACTTACATATGATAAAAACGGATGGAAACACATATATAAAGCATTGCCGTCAGGCAACAGCAGTATAATAGGAAGTATAATAAAGCCGCATTATAGAGAGTACGTGACAACGGAAAGCGTTATACTGTCAGATTTAAAAGATACGATAAGCCAGTATATGAAGCTTCTTATAAAAGAAGCAAACTTTAAGCCGGAGCGCTGGGAGGCATTACTTGATATAGCAGAAGATATACCAGATATAAACAAGGACAGATTAATTGATAATATGTTATATGAAGTGACACAGATGTCGGATGAAGAAAGAATATATATTAAAAATCATCTGAGAAATAAAATATATAATAACAGATACTTTAATACTGCAGAATGGGCACTTCCGGAAAATGTCATAAAACAGTATGAGAAGCTTCTTGATGAAATACATACAGAAGAACCAGAATATGAATACGAATATCTGTTTATACAGGAAAATAACGGTATTTTGCTTAATCCAGTACCTTATGGTGAGGATAACAGAAGAAATGAAAATAAAAAAGCATCAGAGCAGCTAATAAAGACTAAGATTGAAGAATTCAGACAGAAAAACTTTAGCATAGCCAGGCTTGCATCCATATGTGCAAAAGAAAAGTGGACAACACTTGGAAGCTGGCTTGGCATCTATTTTAGCGATGACTATGATGAAAATATACTGTTAATCTTATATAAAGCACAGGAGCATAGAAAACTGATGGCAATAGACTACTGCCGTGAACTTGCCGTTAGGGGTGTTGATATATATTCACATATCAGTAAATTGCAGGATAAAATAAAGCTTGATGATGAATTTATAGTACAGATATATAGACTGGAATCATGCTTTTCGGGCGAAAATATACCAAAGATTAATGATGCCCCAGAACACATCAAGCATATGTTCTGGGAAAATGCAGAAGGCTATATGACAGATAAATATATATGGGCGCTTAAAGAATGTAGGAAATATGGAACTGTTGAAGTGTATCTTATGATGTTGTATGGTGTAGTGAGAGAAAAGGATTTTACGAAAACACAGATATATGACTATTTCATAGAAATAAAAGATATGGAAAATATAAAGAACGTATCAGAACTGCCATACTACCTTAAGAAACTAATTTCAATCCTACAGGATGAGTATATGGATGATGATGAAAAATGTAATGTACTTGCTTCTATAGAAATAAGATACTCAGGTGTACTTAAGTGGAATGATATGAAAGCATTTCAGAAGAGTATGAAAGCATCACCAGAGGCTTATGCAGAACTTGTATCTTTGCTGTTTAAAAAAGATAGAGTGAATGGGAATGTAGGTAATAAGGAAAGTAAAGAAATTGAAGAATATGAAAAAAAAATATCAGAGGCTGCTACAACAGATAATGCTGAAATGTTACCAAAAGAGAAAAAAATAAAGAGGAGAATGAGGAGAAAAACAGATACATAGAAGCGGTATATCATATATATGAAAAGGCAAAATTCTGTCCGGCAGAAAAGTGTGGAAAAGTGAATACTACAGAAATCAAAGAATGGATAGAGCATTTTAGAGAACTGCTTAAAAAGAACGGGCAGATAGACAGCTTTAGTTATCATATGGGAAGACTGCTGGCAAACTCACCAGCTGGTGAAGATGGATACTATCCGTGTGAAGCTGTAAGAGATGTGTTGGAAGAATATGCAGATGAAGAGATGATACATCAATATGTAAATGCGATATATTATGGTCGTGGAATATATACGCCTACGCAGGGGAGAGAAGAAAAGAATATGGCAGAAAGATATAAAGAGAATGCAGATTACTTAAGCACAAGATACACTAAGGCAGCAGATATATATTACAGATTGTATGATGTGTATTGTGATGAGGCAAGGTGGCAGAGGGAGAGAGCGGAGAATGGGAGATGACATAGTATCTTTTGAAAGTGATAGTAGTTGTTTTTCAAGCATCCTGTGATTCAGAATTTACACTAAACAATCTGACATTGTTTGTAGGTAGAAATTCAATTGGAAAGTCTATGGTGATTCAGGCAATTCTGACTTTTGTTCAGGAAGGAAATTCAGATTCAGCAGTGTTATGAGAATGTTTGGCTATAGAAGAGGAGATAGGTTCAGGTAAATATAATAAAGTAATAATGGTGGACAGATAGAGAATTAATTTCATCTGTCCACCCCACCATCATTGTTATATGGATTTGTTGACATGTAAACAGTAACATGCTTATTGTATTTTTTTAATAACTAGTATAGCAACTTGACAATTATATTTTGTGTGCATATAATTTTCTAGATTAGACCATTAATATATGATAGAATATTGATGAAAATTTAATTTGTTAAACATCATACATGAGCATGTTGCTAGTTATTATCATAAGCAAAACATATTATTTCGAGGCGAAGGGGATAGTAACATTTAAACGACTTTACATCATATATGAGAGTTTTATACATAATGCGGAGGAATAAATGAAAGTAGTATTATTGGCCGGTGGATTTGGAACAAGAATAAGTGAGGAAAGTCAGTTTAAGCCAAAGCCAATGATTGAGATAGGTGGAAAGCCTATTTTATGGCATATTATGAAGGAGTATGCATACTATGGTTTTGATGAATTTATCATATGTGCAGGTTACAAGCAGTATGTAATAAAAGAATGGTTTGCAGATTATTTCCTTCATAACAGTGATATTACATTTGATTTCACTAAGGGAACTAACGATATGATTATTCATGAGCAGCACTGTGAGCCATGGAAGGTTACTGTAGTTGATACAGGACTTAACACTATGACAGGTGGAAGAATCAAGAGAGTCCAGAAGTATGTAGGCGATGAACCATTCCTTATGACTTATGGAGATGGAGTATGTGATGTTGATATATCAAAGCTTGTAGATTTCCATAAGAACCATGGCAAGATTGCTACACTTACAGCAGTTATGTTAGAGCAGCAGAAGGGCGTGCTTGACATCGGTGGTGATAATGCAGTTAAGTCATTCAGAGAGAAGAGCCACATGGATGGAGCTCCAATCAATGCCGGATATATGGTGTTAAATCCTGAAATATTTGACTATATTGAAGGTGATGATACAGTCTTTGAGAAGGAACCACTTGAAAAGCTTGCAAAAGAAGGACAGCTTATGTCATACATGCACAAGGGCTTCTGGCAGTGCATGGATAACAAAAAGAGAGATGGATATGCTTGAGAAGTATCTTGCCACAGGAACAGCTCCTTGGAAGAAGTGGTAAATTCACAGGTGGCAGATTATATAGAATTATATAAGATGAATATTTATATGTTTTAAGATAGTTGATAAGCAGAAAGGTTATATACAAAGATGGATTTAAGCTTTTATAAAGGAAAGAAAGTCCTTGTAACAGGACATACAGGTTTTAAGGGTTCATGGCTCTGCAGGATACTTGTAAAGGCAGGTGCCCAGGTAACAGGATATTCACTTGTACCACCTACAACACCTAATCTTTTCTCTATGGCAGATGTAGAGAACAACATAAACTCAGTAATAGGAGACATAAGAGATCTTGAACATCTAAAAAGGTGTTTGAAGAAACACAGCCAGAAATAGTGCTTCACCTGGCAGCACAGCCAATAGTAAGGGATTCTTATAAAGACCCAGTATACACATATGAGACTAATGTCATGGGTACAGTGAATATATGTGAATGTGTAAGGCTTAACCCATGTGTAAAGTCATTCCTTAACGTGACAACAGATAAGGTATACCACAATAACGAATGGGCTTGGGGCTACAGGGAAAATGAGCCTCTGGACGGATATGACCCATATTCTAACAGCAAGTCATGTTCAGAGCTTGTAACACACAGCTATATCAATTCATTTTTTAATGATATGGATGTTGCAGTATCAACAGCAAGAGCTGGCAATGTTATAGGTGGTGGTGATTTTGCCAACGACAGAATCGTTCCGGACTGTGTAAGGGCTGCTGTAAAGAAAGAGGATATAGTTGTCCGTAATCCACATTCAACAAGACCATACCAGCATGTCTTAGAACCACTTGCAGCTTATCTTATGATAGCCATGAAGCAGTACGAAGATAAGAAGTATGCAGGCTTTTATAACGTAGGTCCGGATGAGAGTGACTGTATAACAACAGGAACACTTGTTGATACATTCTGCAACAAGTGGGGAGAAGGACTTAAGTGGATAAACAAGTATGACGGTGGCCCACATGAAGCTAACTTCTTAAAGCTTGACTGTTCTAAGTTAAAGACGACATTTGGCTGGAAGCCAAGATGGAACTTTGATATGGCTATAGAAAAGTCAGTAGAATGGTCAAAGGTATATGCATCTGGCGGAGACGTTGTTGCATGTCTTGATAAGGAAATTGATGAATTCTTTAATGATTAAACTAAAAAGATATATTATTAGCTTTCTTTCGACCCTGACATCAATATATTATCTTAGAAATAAAAATGCAGAAATATAAAAACTTTGGAATATAACAAATATAGAATGGAGAAAAGTATGTTTGAAAACAAGAACGAATTAGAAGCAAGAGAAGAAATTTTGGGATTGTTGATGAATACTGCAAGAAGTATCATAACCAGAAAAAGTATAAGGAAGGGGACAGAATTCCTTATGCAAGCCGCGTATATGACAGCAAGGAAATGATGAATCTTGTAGACTCAGCACTTGAGTTCTGGCTTACATCAGGACGTTATACAGATGAGTTTGAAAAGAAGCTTGGCGAATATCTTAATGTAAAGTATGTATCAGTAGTAAACTCAGGTTCATCAGCAAACCTCAACGCATTTATGGCACTTACATCACCACTTCTTGGTGACAGAAGAATAAAGAGAGGCGATGAGATAATAACAGTAGCTGCTGGTTTCCCAACAACAGTAACACCAGCTATCCAGTATGGTGCTGTTCCAGTATTCGTAGATGTTACTATTCCACAGTATAACATCGATGTAACAAAGCTTGAAGAAGCTTACTCAGATAAGACAAAAAGGCAGTCATGATAGCACATACACTTGGTAATCCTTTTGACTTATCAGCAGTAAAGGAATTCTGTGATAAGCATAATCTCTGGTTAGTAGAGGACAACTGTGATGCACTTGGTTCTAAGTATACAATCAATGGTGAAGAAAAGTTCACAGGTACAATCGGTGATATTGGAACAAGCAGCTTCTATCCACCACATCATATGACAATGGGTGAAGGTGGTGCTGTATACACAAACAATGCACTCCTTAACAAGTGTATCCGCTCATTCAGAGACTGGGGACGTGACTGCGTATGCCCATCAGGAAAGGATAACCTCTGCGGACACAGATTCGATAAGCAGTATGGAGAACTTCCATTAGGATATGACCATAAGTATGTATATTCACACTTTGGATATAACCTTAAGGCAACAGATATGCAGACAGCAGTAGGCTGTGCACAGCTTGAGAAGTTTCCTTCATTCGTTGAAAGAAGAAGACATAACTTTGACAGATTAAGAGCAGCGCTTGCTGATATCGAAGATAAGGTAATACTTCCAGTACTATGTGATAATTCAAGACCAAGCTGGTTTGGTTTCCTTATCACAGTAAAGGAAGGCATAGACAGAAAGGCAGTTGTAGAGTATATCGAAAACCACGGAGTACAGACAAGAAACCTTTTTGCAGGAAATCTTATAAAGCATCCATGCTTTGATGAGATGAGAGCAACAAAAAGAAGGTTACAGAGTGGTTGGAAATCTTGATAATACAGACAGAATCATGAGAGATACATTCTGGGTAGGAGTATATCCAGGAATGACAGATGAGATGATAGATTATATGGCTAAGACTATAAAGGAAGCAGTTAATCAGTAATTAATCAGCCCTTATATCATATATGAGATTCTAATATATGACATAAGGGCTGATACGAGAGAGGAAAGATAGATGAAAGTAAGATTAGCGGATTATGTAGCAGATTTTCTTGTAAAGCATGGTGTTACAGATGTGTTTTCAGTAGTAGGTGGTGGGGCAATGCATCTTAATGATGCATTAGGACACAATGAGAATCTTAAGGTAACTTATAATCACCACGAACAGGCATGTGCTATAGCAGCAGAAGCCTATGCAAGAATAGATAACAGAATAGCGGCTGTATGTGTGACAACAGGACCAGGTGGAACTAATGCACTTACAGGAGTAGTAGGTGGATGGCTTGATTCAATACCTATGTTTATAATAAGCGGCCAGGTCCGTTATGATACAACTTCAAGATATGCACTTAAGTATACAGAAACTCCGTTAAGGGCTATGGGAGACCAGGAATATGACATAGTAAAGTCAGTATCAAACATGACTAAGTATGCAGTCATGATAGAGGATCCTATGGATATAAGATATACACTTGAAAAGGCGTGGCATCTTGCGACAACAGGAAGACCTGGACCTGTATGGATAGATATTCCAGTTAACTTCCAGGGTGGATACATAGAAACAGAAGAACTTAGGGGATATGATCCAGCGGAAGATGATAAGCTTCTTCCACCAGAAGTTGATATGGATACTATAAAGACAGTTCTTGAAAAGATAAAGAATGCCAAAAGACCAGTGTTCCATGCAGGTTATGGCATAAGGCTTTCAGGAGCTTATGAGGTGTTCAGAAAGGTTGCAGAAGAGCTTAATATCCCAATAGTAACTTACTGGAATGCCGTAGATCTTATAGAAGATGACAGTCCTCTTTACTGTGGAAGAGCTGGAAATATGGGGGACAGACCAGGTAACTGGGCTATCCAGAATGCAGATCTTATATTAGCTGTCGGAACAAGAATATCAATAAGACAGACAGGGTATAACTGGAAGACATGGGCAAGGGCAGCCGAGGTAATAATGGTAGATATAGATAAGGCAGAGTTAAAGAAGCCTACTATACACGTAGAGATGCCGGTATGGGCAGATGCTAAAGATTTTCTTACAAAGCTTGAAAAAGAGGCAGTAAAGATGGCACCAGTATCACATAGTGAAGAGTGGTTTGCAACTACACAGAAGTGGAAGAAGGAATATCCTGTAGTACAGCCAAGACAGTGGGAGGAGAACGGAAGCACCGCCAATGTATATGCATTTGTAAGATATATGAGCAGTAAACTGCCAGAAAACAGCCTTACGGCAGTATCCAACGGAGCATGCTGTGTTGTCGACAATCAGGCTTATGTTATCCAGAAGGGAAGCAGAATGGCTAATAACAGCGCCGTAGCAAGTATGGGATATGGACTTCCAGCGGCTATCGGCACATGTATAGGTGGAAAGAGAAGAACAACTATATGTCTTGAGGGTGACGGCAGTATCATGATGAACCTTCAGGAACTCCAGACAATCATTACTAATAAGCTTCCAATAAAGATATTCCTTATTAACAACAATGGATATCACTCAATAAGACTTACGCAGAATAACCTTTTTAAAGAACATTGCAAGGTTGGTATAGGTCCGGAATCACAAGACCTTTCATTCCCAGAGTTTAAAAGGATAGCAGAAGCCTTTGGATATAAGTATTACAGTGCATCATCTAACGAAGAGATGAAAAAGACCGTTGATGAAGTGCTAAAAGAGGATGGACCATTATTCTGTGAGATATTTACTGATACTAAGCAGGTATGGGAGCCAAAGAGCAGCACAAAGCGTCTTGAAGATGGAACTTTAGTAAGCCCACCACTTGAAGACCTTGCACCATTCCTTCCAAGAGAAGAACTTAAGGAGATTATGTTTATTCCTTTGATGGATGAAAAATAAATAAAAATATTAGGTGGAAAAATGAATATATTTTATTTTAGTAGTGATTTATTTATAGAAGTACTGGCTGTATCTTTGGTTTCATTGTTAGAGAATAATAAGAACTGTAAAGAAATTAATGTATATATTGTAGATGATGGTATTACAAAAAGAAAAGAAGAATAAATTGCAAGGCATGGTAGACAAATATAGTTCAACAGAAAATATAAGGAAAATAATATATTTAGATGCACCATCTCCTAACGATTTATTAAAATTTAATTTTAAGACGAGATATCAAATTGGACATTCATACTTTAGAATGTGCATAGGTACGTTGTTACCAGATAATGTTGAGAGAGTTATATGTTTAGATAGCGATACATTGATATGTTCAGATTTAGAGGAATTATGGAATACAGATATGGCTGGGAATATACTGGCAGGTGTAGCTGATTGCATGAATATAAAGAAGTATAAAAGACAGTTTGATATGGATGATGATGATATTTATTGTAATGCAGGCTTTTATTTAGTTGATTTAAAAAAATGGAGACAGGAAAATATTGAAGAAAAAATAACAAATCGCATATTTAAGCAGAATGGTAATGTCTTCTTTTTTTGAACAAACTTTAATGAATTGGTCTTGCAGAGGTAAGATATTAAAATTATCTCCAAATTATAATGCATATACATTATTCTGGGCATTTGAATATGATAATTTGCTAAGATGGCGAAAACCTAAAAATTTTTATACACGTGAACAGGTACAACAGGCAAAAAATAATCCTGTGATAATTCATTATACAAGAAATTTTTATATGCTTAGCCGACCATGGGTTGAGGGATGTGATCATCCTATGACAGCTAAATATTTAGAGTATAAGGAATTAACACCATGGAAAGAAATGCACAAAGATACACGTAGTAATATTATGAAATTAAAATATAAAGTATATCATATGTTACCACAATCTGTTTTATCCTATATTGTCTGTTTTTTGTATAATGAAGTGAGACCTAGAATGCTATGGAAGAATGAGTAAATATAAAAGGAGACATAAATGGATAACGAAAAGTTATTGACTATTGCAATACCTACATATAACGGGGCAAAAACAATAGCAAATATGTTAGAAATTTTATTACCACAATGTGATGAACGTGTTGAGGTTTTGATATCTGATAATGCATCAACAGATAATACAAAATTAATTATTGATAAGTATATTGAAAAATATGAAAATATTAGATATGTCCGTAATGTTAAAAATATTGGTCCAGATTCCAATTATTTACAATGTATGAAAATATCCAAGGGAAAGTATACATTATTATTGTCAGATGATGATATTTTAATTGAAGAAAAATTATGTATTATATTAGATTTTTTACAAAATAATAAGGATATGTCATTAGTATATCTGAATGCAAAAGGATTTCATGAAAAATATGAAAATGAACAGAAATGTATTTTTTATGATAAAGCAATTTATGATGGACAAAAAATAGTTACTTATGATAAGCAGCTTTTCATGAGTTATGCAGGAAGAATGTGGGGCTTTTTATCCTGTTTTATATGTTTAACAGAGGCATTACACAATATATCAGATGTAAATAAATATAAAGGTTCGAATTGGTTACAAAGTTATGTACATATATTATGTGCAGATTATAAAGAACAAAGATTAGGGATAATAAGTATTCCATGTATCGGTGCTGGTATATATAGCAGCATTTCTAATTTCGATTCGAGGAAGAGTTGATGGAATTACTTATAGAAATATGTTGGATTTTGCTATTAAATATGGATTTAGTAAAAAACAATTAGATGAACTATTTATATGGAGAATTGGTTTCATAAGTAAAAAGAGCATTAATAAAAGAAAGGGCTGCGGGAATTAAAAAGACAAGAGTATTAAATATAATTAAATGTACAATAAAATATCCAATATTATGGATTAAATTATATCCGTTCTTTTTGATTCCACCGTTTATGTGTAAATATATTGTTAAAATAAATAACAAAAGAAAGGGTTATAAATCAGAAGGTACAACAGTTAATAGACAAGGAGATGTTATAGGATAGATTTAAAACAGATGGATATTTGTTGGGAGAAATGAAATGATTTTTATAGGATTATGTTTAACAGTTGGGTTAATATGTTTTATTACAAATAATGGAAAAAATAGAATGCCAAGAAAAATAGCTTGCATAGTTATTTTTTTATATATATGCAGTTATTAATAGGATTACGAAATATCAATTATGGAGGTGTTGATACACAGGTATATGCTAGAGATTTTATGCGTATTGTAAATCAAAATTATTCTTTTTTGATATTTTTTCGGGATTTTTTAAAGATTTTGGATTTTATTTATTTGCTAAGTTATTTTCATTATTTTCATCAAATATGAACGCTTGGATATTTGTTAGTGCTTTGCCATATACAATTGGAGTAACATGGTTAATATATACATATTCAGAAAATATATTTATTAGCTTTATTATGTTTTTATCATATGGTTTTTATTTATATAATTTTCAGCTTATGAGACACGTTTTTGCATTGGGAATTATAATCTTAGCATTTAAATTCTTACAAGAAGAACAATATAAAAAATATTTTATTACTGTAATAATTGCAACATTTTGTCACACAATTGCAATTATATTTTTAGGAGCATATTTTGTTCAAAAAGGAAAAATTGGTGCTAAACAATTGGGATGGGTAATATTTGGTGGAATATTAGTATTATGTATTTCGCAACCAGCTATTTTATCAATTTTATTTAAGGTATTACCTTTTCTTGGAGGAGATAGATTTTCAAAATTTCAGACAAAAGGAGGGAGTCTTACAGGTGATTTTATAATACAATTATTTTTTATATGTATTTGTTGGTATTATTTAAATGTAAAAGGATATCAAAATAATATTAAAAAAAAATAATGCAAATGTGAAATATATTAATTATAGCGATGGTAAAATAATTTTGAGTAAAAAAAAATAATAAGTTTTTTCCTCATTACATAAATATGACAGGGTTGTTAAATATGGCAATACTTGGATATGTGTTTTATTTAATGACTATTGCTATAAGTGAAAGCTACAGAATGGCACAATATTTTTCTTTGTTTACTATATTGTTGGTTCCTAATACGTTAGTATATATAAAAATAAAAATATAAGGTATCTTTTATATTTGATAATAGTTTTATTTGGAATTAAACATTTCTTCGGTGGTCTTTTTGTAGAAGGTGGAGTATATAATCCATATGTTTTTTTATTGGCAGGCAACGCAAAGATTATATTAATAATATAATTACAGTTTAAAAAGGAGATTTTTGATTTGAGAGTGTTGTATATTACAGATCCGAGGAGTAGTCGGTGGAGCTACAAGAGCTCTTATTGAAATGACTTACGAATTAAAAAAAATTGGGAGTAGAGCCTGTTGTATGTACAAGTTCTTATAGTGAATTAAATGATATTCTTAATGGAATGAAGATAGAAAATTGTGCTATTGGTCATATGTCTGCTATGAATACAAAATCACCATACAAGTGGAAAAGACCCTTGAAATATCCATACGAATGTTTGAAGTATTATTTGTCAATTCCTAAGGCAATAAAAAATATTAAAAAAAATATAGATATTAAATCAATAGATATTATACATACTAATTCAGCGAGAAATGATATTGGATGCATTTTAAATAGAATGTATAATGTGCCTCATATTATGCATATTCGTGAATTTGGTTATGAGGATTTTGATTGTTGCACATATAGATATAATTATAATAAGTATATAAGTAAATATACAAATAGATTTCTAGCAATATCAAAAGCTGTAGCAAAATCATGGATATCAAGAGGTGTAACAAAAAGAAAAGGTACAGATATTATATGATGGAGTAGATATCTATTCTATTAAGATTAAAAATAATTATAATAATGATAAAAAGTTAAAAATAATTATAGCTGGTGGGATATGTGAAGCAAAAGGTCAATATTATGCAATAGAAGCATTAAGTTATTTGCCAGAGCAAATAAAGAAAAATGTTTATTTAGATATAGCTGGTTGGGATGATCCGAAATATTTAAAGAAGTTAGAAAAATTAATAAAAAGAATGTGGGTTAGAATCACAAGTAAAATTTTTGGGTACAAGAAATGATTTATATGAAAAATATATAAAGAATATGATGTCGGATTGACTTGTTCTAGAGCAGAAGGATTTGGTAGAGTTACAGCAGAATATATGTATGCAGGATTATGTGTAATAGGGAGTAACATGGGTGCTACTCCTGAACTAATTGAAAATAATAAAGATGGACTTATATATGATTATCAAAATATTCATGAATTATCCAGATGTATAGAACGAATTTATAATGATAGAGAATTATTAAGATATTTATCAAAAAATGGTAAAAAATCAGCAATTAAATTTTCTTCAACAAGAAATGCAAAAAGAAATATATGAGGTTTATTTTGAAATATTAAATGAGGAAAATAAATGAAAATAGGAATTATAACTTTTATAATGGCAATATAAATCATGGTGGAATGTTACAGGCATATGCATTACAAAAAAACTATTGAAAACTTAGGGTATGATTGTGAACAGATATGTTTAGACAACAGAGTAACTGAAAAATTATCTTTTAAGGATAAAGTTAAATTAGTATTTAAATTAAAGTTTGGAGTATTTAATCTGATAAAGAAAAAGCTTTATGATAGAAAAATTAATGAAAAATTATTTTATATAAAACAAAGACAATCAAAAGCTTTTTTGGAATTTCAAAACCTAATACCACATACAAAAAAAAATATATAAAGCAGAAGAAATTAATGAGTTAAATGATATATTTGATGAATTTGTATGTGGAAGTGATCAAGTATGGACACCATATTCAGGAGGAATTAGACCTGTACCACATAAATGGAATTACTATTTAGAATTTACTAATAAAAGAAAAATTTCATATGCTGCAAGTTTTAGTGCAGATGTATTACCAAAACAATTTGAAGAGGAAGCTGTTAAGAGAATTAATAATTTAGATGCAATTTCAGTTAGAGAAGCTAATGCAAAAAAAACTGATAAGTAATAAGATACATAAAAATATACAGATTGTTCTTGATCCAGTTTTATTAATAAAACCAGATGAGTGGATGAAAATAGTAAAAAACCAGTAGAAGAAAAAAATATATGCTTGCATATATTTTGGGCAATAGCAATCAAAGTAGAATTATAAGTCAAGATGCCTCCAATTTAATGAAAGAAAAGTTAATAACAATTCCATTTATAGGAGATTACAATGAGTTGGATTTTAAATTTGGAGATATACAGAAAATAGATATTTCTCCAAAAGAATTTTTAGGTTATATAAAATATTCAGATTTTGTTATAACGGATTCTTTTCATTGTGTAGTATTTTCAATTTTGTTTGAAAAAAAGATTTGTAGTATTAAAGAGAAACTTGAATAAAGAAAAAAAAGCAATGAATTCAAGATTAACAGATTTACTTCTCTTTAGTAGGTTTAGACGATAGAATTGTTGACAATATATCAAGTAGGAATATTCAAGAGATTTTAAATAAACCTATAGATTATTCGAGCGTAGTAAAGAAAATAGAAGAAGAGAAAATTAAATCATTAGAATGGCTACGAAATAATTTATAATAAAATACGTTAGGAGTTATATATGAAAATATTAATGATTGGTGGAACGGGTACAATAAGCTACGATGCAACTAAATATTTTTTAGCACAAAATCATGATGTTTATTTATTGAATAGAGGTAATAGAAATAACCTTAGTGATAAGAGATTAAATTACATAATAGGAAATGCAAATGACGCTAAATCATTAGAGAGTGCATTGGATGGTAAAGAGTTTGATGTTATTCTTGATTTTATATTATACAACGTTAATCAAATGAAAGAAAGATTAGCAATTTATAATAATAAATGTAAACAATTCATATTTATATCATCAGCAACAGCATATAAACCAACAGATGAGATTATTACAGAAAAAACAGAATTAGGAAATGATAATTGGGAATATTCTAGAACAAAAAAAGAATGTGAAATATATTTAAGAGAGAATTCATCTAAATATAGTTTTTATTATACCATTGTAAGACCATATATTACATATGATAATAGAAGAATACCATTCCCAGTTATAACAAAAATTAGATATTATTCACTTATAAATCGAATTGAATCAGATAAACCAATAATAATGTGTGGTGATGGTAATAATAAATTAACACTTACACATACAAGAGATTTTGCAGTAGCATTAGAAGGGTTATTGTTAAATGAAAAAGCGTTTAATGAGGATTTTCATATAACAGGGGATTGTGTTGTAACTTGGAATGATATATTAGCAATTATAGAAAAAAATTTTAAATAAAAAAGCAATAGTAATAAATATTCCAGTTGAAAAGCTTGCAGTATATTTTCCTTCAGAACGAGATGAATTATTGTATGATAAATCATTAAATCACGTATTTGATAATAAAAAAATATGTTCTGCTGCTCCACAATTTAAGACAACCTATACTGTTGAAAGCGGATTAAGAGATACAATAAATAATTTGAAAAATTCAGAAGACTTATCAAAGATAGATTCAGTGTGGGATTATTCAGTAAATACTATAATCGAAAAATATGAGAAAGAAACAAAAAGTAGTTATGTACATAAAGCTGATATATGGAGTAAATGTATGTATTTATTATATCAGAAGTCTAAATGTACATTTTTGAAAAAAAGTATTTAACAGATTGAGATATTATAGAGGTAAAATCTGATGGATATAAATAAAATTATACAATTAGATATATTTAAATATATAAGATTAAATTATCTAATTGAAAATAATAAAGTGGATTTTAGACCATTAAAAGGAACAAACATAAGTATTTCCAATAACTTTGTGGCTGAAGGTAATGGAAGATTAGAATTAAATTCTATGAGATTTAAGCATGGAAAAATGAATATGTATTTTAAAGCAGCACAAAATTCAAAATTAATAGTAAATGGTGTATGTAATTTTGGATATGGTTGTGATATATGTATATTTGAAGGTGGTTGTTTATCTTTAAATAATACTTCATTAAATGCATACGGTCAAATAAGATGCAAGAATTCTGTTACAATTGGTGACAATACGATAATTTCTAGAAATGTGCAGATATGGGATGACGATTTTCATAAAATAGTATCAGATGAAGTAAAAAGAGAATACAGGAATAGTCATAGGGAAAAATGTATGGATAGGTGCAGGAGTTATAATTCTTAAAAATGTGCATATAGGAGATGGTGCTGTTATTGCTGCGGGTTCTGTTGTTACAAATGATATTCCGTCTGATTGTTTAGCAGGTGGAGTACCAGCCAAAGTTATAAAAAATAGTGTTAAATGGGAGTTTTAAGGGTGAAACATAATTTGTTTGTTTTATTAAAAGAAAAAATATAATAAGATTCCTATACCAGCTAAAGCATCAATTTGGTTTGTAGTGTGCAGTATTTTGCAAAAAAGGAATTTCTTTAATAACAATTCCTATATTTACAAGAATAATGACCACAGAACAATACGGACAATATAGTACATTTATATCTTGGTATAGTATAATGATAATTTTTACATCATTAAATTTGTATTATGTTGTTTATAATAATGCGATGATAAAGTATAAAGATCATAGGGATGAATATACATCTTCAATGCAAGGACTCACAATGTTACTCACAATAATTGTTTATATTGTTTATTTGTTATTTCATAGAAATATAAACGAATTTATAGATATGACAACATTATTAGTTAGTTTAATGTTTTTGAAATTACTTGTGTCACCATCAATGGAATTTTGGCTAGTAAGAAATAGATTTGAGTATAAATATAAAATGGTTGTTACAATTACATTAGCCCAAACAATATTAGGTTCAGTAATTGGTGTCATTTTTGTTATTATATCAACTGATAAATCCTTAGATAGAATTGCATCTTTAGTGTTGGTAGATAGTTTTTTTCTGCATAGTAATAGCATTATTACAATATAAGAGGGGAAAAACTTTATATAATAAAGAATATTGGAAGTATGCAATATCATTTAATCTGCCATTATTACCTCATTATTTATCAGGCATTATATTAAATCAAGGTGATCGTGTAATGATTGGTTATTTTGAAAATGCCTCAGCAGTAGCCTTTTATAGCGTAGCGTATAATATTGCAATATTAATTAATATAATAATACAAGCTATAAATGCATCTATGACACCATGGATGTATGGTAAATTAGAAGAAAGAAAAACAAAAGATATAAGAAAAGTAACTAATATATTATGTTTAGTTATGTTATTTGTTATCTTGATGTTAATTATTTTTGCACCAGAATTATTAAAAATAATAGCATCGAAAGAGTATGGAGAGGCGGTATATGTTATTCCTCCAGTTGCAATGAGTACTTTTTTTACATTCATGTATAATATCTTTGCTAATGTAGAATTTTTTATGAGGAAAAAAAAGTTTGTATCAATAGGTTCTATATTAGCTGCAATATCTAATGTTATTTTGAATGCTATATTTATACCTATATATGGTTATTATGCTGCTGCGTATACAACTTTAATCTGCTATATTATATATAGTTTATCACATCTGTTTTTTAGTCATATTACAATCAAGAAAAATATTGGTAACACAGATATATTCGATGTTAAAGGCATACTTATATTTTCTGTTATAGGAGTTTGTATGACTATATGCTCAAGTTTATTATATAAGTATAATATATTAAGATTAATATGTACGTTTATAATTTTTATTATAATATTTATATTTAGAAATAATATTTTAAGTTACATAAATAAAATAAAAAAAATAAAGAGGTCTTAAAATGATAAGTGAAATTATTTCAAAAGATAAATGTACTGGTTGTGAATTATGTGCGAATGTATGTAATCATAATGCCATTAAAATGGTAAGTGATGATATGGGATTTTATTATCCTAATATAAATGAAGCATGTATAGAATGTAATTTATGCAAAATTAAATGTGATGAAAGATTGATAAAGACTAATAATTATTTGGAGCCAGAAACATATGCAGCTTGGTCAAAAGATAAAGATATTAGATATAATAGTACTTCAGGTGGATTATTCTCAGAACTTGCAAATGAAATAATAAGGATGGGTGGCTGTGTAGTTGGAGCACAATATAATGAGGATAACCTTGTTGAACATGTTTTTTGGTGGAGAATCTTATTGGAATTGAAAAAATAAGACAGTCAAAATATATTCAAAGTAGAAGTGGCAATATATATCAGATAGTTAAAAAAAAATGTTGAATGAAAACAGGTATGTTGCATTTTGTGGAACACCATGTCAAGTAGCTGCATTAAATAGTTATTTAGGACACAAATCTTTTGAAAAGCTGATTACAATTGATTTTATTTGTAGAGGCGTTAATTCTCCGAAAGCTTTTAAAGCTTGGCTTAATGAAATAGAAAATTCAAATAATAGTAAAGTAGTTAAAGTATGGTTTAAATATAAGGAAGGTGGATGGAAAACATCTCCAAAAAAGAACACGATTGGATTTTAAAAATGGTAATTTTAAAATAAAAGATGGAAAAGAAAATTTATTTATGTATGGATATCTTACATCCAATTTATATATAAGACCAAGTTGTGGTGATTGTGATGAATACATCAACGAAACTGAGTTCAGTAACAGCCTCTGCATTATTGAAAAATTCATCTATAAAAGTATGTAAAAGTAGCATTTGTGATCTGCTTAAAAAAAATGCCAACTATTGTGGATAAATCCAGCGTAATCAAAAATATGTGTGGATGATTTTGCTTTTCGCAAAAGGTATACATATGGAACAGTTATGGTAGATTTAGATACCCACAAAATTATTGATATAATTGATTCCCGCGAAACTAAAATTGTTGAAGATTGGCTTAGAAGTTACCCTAATTTAAAAGTGGTTTCAAGAGATGGTGCACATACATATTCATCGGCAGTAAGTAATGCACACCCTGATGCGATTCAGATTAGTGATCGTTTTCATTTGATAAAAAATTTATCTGATGCGGTAGAAAGATATTTACATCGTTTATTTCCATCACGGCTTGTAATTCCAACAGATACTATTGACCCAGAAATGGAAGCACTTTATGATACAAGAAATCGTGCAGAACGAATCATCTTTGCACAAAAGAAACATGATGAAGGTTATACTGCAAATGATATAGCACTGCTGTTGCATTCTTCTGTAAGAACTATTAGAAAATATCTTTCTATACCCAAAAATGAAATACCAGAGGTAAAAGAAAATGCACGGGAACGTCAACATCTTCAACAGTTAAAAAATAAGAAATTAGCCATAGAGGAAGTTAGGAAATTATATACTGAAGGACATTCCATTGATGAAATTATGCGGTTGACTGGTCATACTACGGTTACTATAAGAAATTATTTAAAAGATGAATATATTATGGATAATGGGCACTATGACAATAGAATTCCAGGAAAGCTGGCTCCTTACGAACAGAAAGTTATAACTATGCGTTCAAAAGGAATTACATACAAAAAAATTCATGAACAAATAGTAAAAGAAGGATATACAGGAACTATTGCATCATTACGAATGTTTATGCAAAAAGAAAGAACGCATCAAAGAAGCATTTCTAAAAATATCACTGAGCAAGTTGAATATATCCCAAGGAAATTATAAGATTGGTTTTATTGTCTACAAAGCCACAGGTACCTAATGATAATATTTCATTCTTATTTATTGAGCGGCCTTCATAATACAGTGTATTGATATCAGCATTCGGATAACGTAATTTTGCCGTATGTATTAAACGGCGTGTCTTATCCGCATTTTTTGCAGCATAACATTCATCAACCGCTATCGCGAATCTTTCTTCAAAACTCATAATGGAATATACATCCCTGTTATTATCCTGATTTTCAAGAGCTTCTATTATAGGATCCATAGACATTTCTTTCAGTTTGCGTTTAGTTTCCTCATTAATCATCATGCTCACCTCTTTAATAATAGGCAGCACCTCTGACAAATGCACTTTCAGATTCTAATGACTGGAAATTTTCTTTGACAGCCTCATTTTTCTGTCTGACTCTGAGTACCAGGTCTTGATTACTGCTCAAAATTGCCTTAATATATCTGTATCGGTGTGTTGCGGTATTGGTCAATGCTATTTGGCAGGCATCTTCGAAACGCTCACTTGAATAATGCTTACTTAAATTCAGTACAGACAATGCTGCATTATAACCCTGTTCTTTTATCTGGACGCTTCTGAATATACGGTTAATTACTTCAAAAAAAGTATTTTCTCCGATGGTAGAAGCCCATGAACAAAGCCTTTCTTTATTCATTTTAGGTTGATTAAAATAATCCGGCATGTCATCTTTATTGGTTGCATACTAATTAGTTACATAATCAGGAAATTTATGGTGTGAAGCAATTCTCTGATGATTATGGTATATTTCAACTACATTTTCTGTATACCTGATATCAACATACTCTACACGATATATATATGGAACTGAATACCAGTTTTTCTTTAACTACACATGACAGTTAGGATAAACTTTATGCTTTAATACTTCCGTAGCAGCTTCATATGGTGTTGCCGGAAGCTGTCTGAGATACTGTTTTTCGTCTTTCCATATATCAAAACCTGCTTCCGCTACGCTTTTGAAATGGCTCTTTATTATATTCGTCCACAAGCTTTTTTTCAATGATGCAAAATCATGAAATATATGATTACGCAGCTTTGCTATAATAACAGTTGCCATGTGTCCAACTGTATTTTCAACAGAAGCTTTCTGTTTAGGCTTTCTTACATCGGCAGGCATAATAGCTGTAACATAATGAAGCCTCATTGCTTCATAGGCATTAGTCAGTACAATTTCCCCTTCTTTAGGATGTTTTACAACGCTGGTTTTAAGGTTATCACAGATTGTCGACAGGTACCCTTCAAATGCCTCATACATATTTACATGGCATATTATCCATGTATCTATTTTCATATCAAGAGTTGGTTCAACATAAGCATACCGGCTGTATGACAGGCAGGATACAAAGAGATAGACAGTTGTAGTTTTACCTGTATATCTGTTTACTATCTGCATTGTTGGACCGCTCCAGTCAACTTCACAGCTTTCACCAGGACGGTGTTCAAGGTGATTTGATATATCATTTGTAGCACAGTATTTACTGTAATCATCACAAAATTTTGTTTTTCCTACAGGAATTGTGCCATTAGTATGGCATTTATCTTGATACTCTTTCCACAGAAGAGTAATCGTTACGCCAACTCTCTTTAATTCATTATGAACATACTCATAATCAGGAAGTTCATAAATATCTTCTGTTGTAAGTTTTTCAGGAAAAACATCTTATAAAGCTCATCATCATTAATATCTTTGATGCCTTAATATGTTATGTTTTTCTCTTTTGCTATTCTCATAACGGTACTTATGGAACTGCGTGACATATGTCTTGTTCTGGCAATGTCGTTTTGAGACATGCCACTTGCGTTCAGCTCAAGGATGAGCCGAATCTTAATTCTACTTGCCATAAATGTGGCTTCCTTCATAGATTATTGGATTGAAAATTCTTAATAATTCTACTCCGAAAGGCAGTACGATTCTACGAACAAGCAGTGTCAATGTGCGGACAAACACATATAATTGTAGCATGGTACTCATAAGCTGTCAGGAGGTATCTTTTTGCGGATAGGTGGTACTCTGGGCACGGAATATTCAGAATAAGAGGTTTTTCAACTTCGTATTATACAAATTTACAAAAAAATAAGACTATTACTGGTCTGAGAGGGTTTTGGGGTGTCAAACTTTCGGACAACGGGCAGGCTTAATTTTTAACCTGTTTTTTCATCATATCAATTTTTTCGTGAATGTTGGTCTTGTAGATTCAGGTGGAATACAGGAATATTTACAAAAAAATACATTTATTTAAATGGTTTAAATATGATAAAAAATAAAAAAATTCTAAAGGAATTTAATGATTATTTATTGTAATGGGTGGATATGTGTGTTAAGATAATGTTATCTAAAATTGTAAAATGAAATTGTTAATTATGCGTGATTGTATATTGATAATAATTATAAAATATTATTGCATAATATAATTGATGAATAATTAGACTAATGCTACATATAATTTATAGAAGTATAGATATATATAGAGGTAATGTATGAATGTGATTAAGCTATTTGCGGATGAGAAAAATTCTATAAAGGAAATTATGGCTTTAAAGCATATTCTGCGTTATTTTGGATTATATGTTATAGAAAACCCTCAATTAGATAGTAAAGAATATGATGTAAAGTCGATTGCAGACATTTATGTGGTCAAGAAGAATGATAATAAAGAGCAATATGTTAATAACTATAATTGGAGTAAGACTATTTTGATAAGTAATGAGTCGATTGATTATAATAATGATGTATCAGTAATAATAGATACAACAGGATGTACAAGTTTACAATTTTTACAAGAGTTTACAGATCAACTATTGAGTATAATCGAGAGTGATATTGCTTGTATTAATAATCTTATTATTCAATCTGATGATTATAGAAATATTATTAAGGCAATAATAAAAGTATACACTGAAAATGATATATTTGAAAATTCTATATATATTAAATATTTTTACCCCAATGAGTTGTTATATCAAGAGATAAGCAAAAATTATACAAGTTATATCAAAAAAAAATTGATAGAAATATACGAAGAATATTATAATAGTGACCTATTAACATATAATATAATATTTGCTATGTATGAAATGAATTTAGCATGTAAAAAGAACAATCATGCACATATTTATCCAGATGATTTGATATCACAAATAAGTGATGAGATAAAAACTAGATTTAAAGATAATGAAGAGGCTATATTGTTAAGTGCAGAAGTGGCTTGTGAATTTAAAAATAGTTGGGCAAAAGCTGCTAATGAATATGATACAATATATTTGGAACATTGTTCGTATGCGCATTACAAGCGTGGAAGAATTTTTGCGTAAATATGTGAATGACATTGTGGGAGCAAAAGAAGAAATCAACAAAGCGATAGAATATAAGCAGATTGTTATAAAGCTTGGTTTCAATATGCTGTGTGTAATGATGATGGAAGAAATATTTTAGATGCGTATACTGCTTTAAATAAAGTGTATGAAATATTATATAATAATATGAAAGATGAAATATTATCACCAGTAGAATTGGAGTATTTATACAAATCATTATTAAGGTTACGCCAACTAAATAAGCAGTACTATGTGTTACAACAGTTGTTTGATAATTATGATAAGCTTATATGTGAAATAGAAGATAATTATGGTAAATATATTGATAGCTATATAAAGAACGTATGTTCGAGATTATCTCGAAATGGAAAGAATTATTTGCAAAATGAAATCAAGAAAGAGGTATATAATAGATTAATGGAATATAAGAAACAGATGAATAATAAGATTGGAGGATAAACATATGAGTGGGATGGATAATAAAGTATATAATCTTTCACAGGAAAATAAAGTATATTGCGAAGATTTGATTAATGTTGATGATTCTATTTTTGAGAATGTTTACAAGCAAGTTGATAATATATTGTATAAAATCATACAGTATAATGATAAATTAAATGATAAAACTCAATATATAAATGGAATTGAAGAAAAATATGATGAAAGCGTATTAAATACGATATCTTTTTTGGCTGGAAGAGGTAGAGGAAAGACTTCAGTAATGCTTTCTATATTAAATAACCTTAATAATATGTCTGGTTACGCTTGGAGCAAGCTGCATAAATCAAATGTTAAATTTAAGGTGCTTCCATATATAGATGCAGCTATGCTTGCAAAGAAAGAATTTATATTTGATGTTATTTTAACAGAAATGTGGGATTCTTTTTGACAAAGATATTCAGCAGGATAAATATGTAGACAGATACAATAAATATAATTGTGAGTATGCGATAAAAGAGATAAGAGAGTCTTTTATTAGGGTAAGGAAGGCATATAGTAATTTAACACAAAAAGAAAATGATAAATGTGCATCATTGGATGATTTTTTACCAACAGCGAGTGTTTTGCATGAATTGTCAGTAAGTGTAAATTTAAGAGATGAAATGCAGGAATTGGTCAAACAGTATCTTACATATTTTAGTATGCGAGATGAATATTGTAATACATATTTAGTTATTGCAATAGATGATGTAGATATGAGTGGAGACAGAGCACATTATATACTGGAACAGATAAGAAGATATTTTAGAATTAATAATGTTATTATATTTATGACAGGTGATTTTGATAGACTTCAAAAAAGTGTGTGCATTAAGATATAAAGATATGAATGAAGATAAAATGGACGTTGAGAAATTTATCAATGAATATCTTGAAAAAGTGCTTCCGTATAATAATAGAATATATTTACCTGAATTGATGATTAGGCATAATGACATACATTTGATGACCTCAGCAAAAGAAAAATATTCTTTAGAAAAGACAATGAAAAAAAGATATGATATTGCAGTTTATTTCTGATAAATGTAAGGTGTATTTTGACGGAACTAGAAGAAAAAGACATTTTTTACAAAATGCAACTATAAGAAGTTTGGTCAACTATTTTGCTGGCTTTGATAATTGTGAGATAGTAGGAGCATCTACATGGCTTAAAGCAGACTTGCAGAATAGGCTTATAGAAAGAATAAAGCATGGTTCACAGAAAAAAATTTATGAAGCAATCATTAACTGTTGATTATGAAGATGTGAATAAATATGTATTGGGATATGCTCGTGGTATATTAGGAGATTCTGCTTTTGTAAATAATAATAGTTTAGGTCAGGTATTATATGTATGCAATCTCCTTGAAAGAAAGAGTAGTGAATATATAGAATTAGTAAATTGCATAATAATGTACTATTCTATTATTATGATTAACACAGAGAAAGAAATCAGAACTAAAATAGTAGGAGATAGTATATTTGGTAATGCTGAGTTTGATATAGTTACAAGTACTCAATTAGATTTTATTCGAGGGAGCGGAAAATAAATATGCCTTATCGATTGATTTTATAGAAAAAAAAGTATACGTTGTCTGATGTAATAGATAGAAATATAGAAAGTATTAATGCGTGGATATACTCACTTTTTATGTTGATATTGTTAATGCTAATGAAAACATTAATATAAAGAAGGAAATTATTACAGAAGAAGAAGAAAAATCGAAAAATATGATTAAAATTATATTGTATCCTAATATTTATGCAAGAAAATGTTATATAAGTTCGGTATATGACACTGAGCAAATAAATAAAGTTAAAATTATTGCAAAGACTGTTATTAATACACTTATTAATACACTTATTAATACACTTATTAATAAAGGACTTTTAATTTTAGGTGAAGAATTACTAGATGATGATAAAAAGCAGAAGACTGTTGAGGAAATATTTGAAAAAATATACAATGGACTGTTTTTTAATAAGAAAAAAGTAGCAAAAAAAATATGATAAATACAACAATTTGTATATTTATTCAATTGAAATTATATATGATATTATTTCTATATTGAATGATAATCAGGCTGGTGTTAATGAACAGTTAACATCAAATAATGAGAAAGATTGCTATAGAATATTTACCAGAAAATATAATATTATTTATGATAAATTGAAAAATGCTTCAGAATATTATAATAGATTTAAAATGAAATTTCCAATTGATAGAATCTTTGGAAATAGCGTTCAGATGAGGTTGCTCACGGAAGAAAGCTGTTTTAGTTCACCAAAAGAAAAAAAGAGTTATTTGAGGCTAGATTGGGAAGCATTCTGTTGGAAGTTAAAAGAACAAGACTTATTTAATAGAGATAAAGTTTATAGAGGGCGATATTATGGATAATATAAGGAATGTTATAAAAATTCTGTTTAGAGGTGTGTCAAGTTCAGAAATATTATCTGATAATATTGATTTTAATAATATAACAAAAGAAAATTTTTTAAGCTGGACGAATGCATATATAAATCAATATTATAATAATGAGCTTGCCAATTTATTCTCATTTTTAGTTACACAATTTGAGTGGCATAATAATAAAATGAGAAATCAGCTTATTACTAATATTAATAGAGGTGTTAATGTATTTGATTCATTAGTATTGTTTGGAGATGCGGTTCTTACGGAAGAAGATGGTATGCCTGTTTGTACTTATGAGAATTTATTGAGATGGAGAAATATAACAATAGAACTTGGGGAGGATATTTTTATAACGTCTCATTTGGCATATCATGATATGTTGAATAATAAATTAAGAAAAAATTTCTTTTGGCCACCAGTAATCGGTCATAATAATAAATCATTAAATAGATTATTGGATAAAGGAGTGGCAGAGAATCATTTTCATTTAAAAGGGTCAGCACCATTATTTCATTTATCCTGGATAAGTATGATGAATAATCCGTCAGCATCAATATTTAGGCAGGTTTTAAAGAAGTATGATAGTAATAGACTTCATATGAATATTAATTATAATATAAATTATACTGAACAATCACTATATATGCAATTCCTTCAAGCTGCATTGATTAGATTATGTTTATTTGCTTATATAAAAGAATGTCCATTTCATATATATGATAATTGCATTAATTATGCGGATATCAAGAGTAGTTTAAAAGAAGAATATATGGAACAAAATAATTCTTTATATAAAGATGATGATCTGGTGTACATTGATAATATAAAAAATCAGTTTAAAACCAAATATGAATATTATGATATTCAATGTTACATAATGTATAGAGATGTTAAAAAATTATTGAGCGATGTTAGTGAATTAGAGAATCACTTATTAGAAATCAGTAGTATAGTTGAATCTATGCAGATTAATTATGCACCTAAAGAATTAGATTATACATTATGTGAGAAGTATTTAATTAGTAATAGAAATAATCATTTGAATGAAGTTATTAATGGTGAACGTTGGTTCTTGTATACGATATTCACCAAAAATATATTCACAAGATAGGAGCATAGAATGTTATATAAAATGGTTTTATGCGTATCTTGTCATAAAAAGAAAATATTCGCTCTGAAATGATACAGGTAAATGGAAATGTTGGTTTTGATAATTTCTTAAAATATCAGGATAGAAAAGAAGAGTTTATTATAACACCTCAATATGAAAATGTTTACCTGCGAATGGCTGTTCGTGATACAATATTTAACCAAAATATTAAACGGTTAGAAGCAAGAATAACGCCTAAAGATACAGCAGAGAAAATAATGAAAAGCATAAATAAGTATGATAAAATAATTTCTTATTATGAATCGGATATTATAAGCAGATATTTTTATGTTGTACATTTCATTAAAGCAGAAGATGAAGAATTTAATTTAGATTATTTAAAAACGCATTCAAATTATGAATTCAATGAATTAAAAAATCAATATAGACATTATAGTAAAAGAAATGAAATAAAAAACAAGCGTATGCATTGATGAAATTTAGAAAGCAATATGGTAGTTTAGCTGAAAGAATTAAAGGAATTGATGCTAGTTCATCGGAAATTGTGTGTAGACCAGAAGTATTTGCACAGGTGTTCAGATATCTCAGAGGTATAACAATTGATTATGTTGATAATGATACAGGAGAGAGCGTACAGGTCTCTGATTTAAGTATAACATATCATGTTGGTGAAGATTTTTTAGATGTTATAGATGGATTGAGAGCAATTGATGAAGCGGTTGTGTTTTTAAATATGAGGTGTGGAGATAGATTAGGACACGCGCTTGCTTTAGGTGTAGATGTTAAGGAGTGGTATACATCAAAATCTAATTATATTCTTATATCACAAATGGATTACCTTGATAATATTGTATGGCTGTATTCTAAAATAAGAGAATATTCTATCAATGGTTATGAAGATATATTGCAATATATAGAAAGAAAATATGATGAATATTTCAGGGTGATATATAAGAATTATATGTGTGAAGATGATGAAAGGAAGATTATAAAAAAGCAAGAGAATATTATAAGCAAAATAATATTGGAAATGTATATAAGACAAGTGACTTGAATTTTTCAATTGACACATATTATAATTCGTGGAAAATAAGAGGAGATAATCCCGAAAATTATAAAGATGGTTATTTTAGTATTGGAAATAATTTTAATAATACTGAATGGGATGAGTATGCGATTAATAAGAAGTTTCCTAAGAATTATATGATGAGATATAATTCAGAAGAGGCGTATTTATATTATTTGTATCATTACAATAGAGAGGTTAAACAGGAGGGAAATAAAAAAGAAAGAGATAAAGGTTCATCCAAGATTAATAGAAGCTGTTGCAGAAGTGCAAAAAAATATGCAATATGAAATTGCAAGACGTGGTATAGGTATAGAAACAAATCCCTCATCTAATGCATTAATTGGAACATTTAAAAGATATGATAAACATCCTATTCTTGGATGGTATAACAATGGCTTGGCTATTAAACATGAAGATGTACTGAGAGTGCCACAATTGCAGGTATCTATTAACACGGATGATCAAGGCGTATTTGCTACTTATATAAAAAAAATGAATATGCCTATTTAGCACTTGCACTTGAAAAATTAAAAGATGCAGATAATAAACCATTATACAGTAGAACTTTAATATATGAATGGTTAGATAATGTAAGATTAATGGGATTAGCGCAAACGTTTGATGAAAATATAGAGGATAATAAATAATTAAGATAGTGCACAATGCGAGCTTGCTTATACTCTGTACGTCTGTAAGTATTTGTGATACCAATTCAGGCATAGATCCAGGTTTTGTGGACATCAAGTCCACAACAATTATTTTTGAGAATTTTAAATGACAATAAAATAACCTCCTAATAATTGTAGTTATAAATCTGACAGTGACTGATCATCTGGCAAAATCGAGTCGACTTTGGAAGAGATAAGTTTACGGGCTACTGTTATGCGCCATTCATTGATGCCTTAACGGATG
>VOFC01001086.1_pt1 | contig 64001 bp, 75 predicted proteins | sample 5384161 | NCBI WGS metagenome assembly VOFC01 (sample SAMN12384722, study PRJNA508395) | human gut metagenome | isolation source: healthy gut B | host: Homo sapiens
AAATAAATTCCGCTGCTGAGGAATTAATTGTAGACTTTCTTGATGCATATTCAACATCTCTTGTAGAGTTAACACCGCTCGACTATTCTGATTTTTTTTGGGATACGGAGAGCACAACTGTTTTTGCCCTACTTACTGACTATCGAATTGAATATGACAGCTTATGGGATAGCAGATATAGTAACATTTCGATTGATCCTGAATTTAGTAATATCAGCGCAGTTGATGACGAAATCGTTGCCGATGTAAAATTGAGTTATGAGGCAAATATTTGGCATGATGGTAAGAGCGAGAAAACACTTGGGGTAATTGATTTTACATTTACGTTAAAAGCAAGCGATGATAATTGGAAAATCTCGGCTATAACTCGCGAAGGCGACGAAGAATGGATTGAAGATGCAAAGACTTCTTCAGCGAAAAAAACTGGAACGACTGTAGTTTCGGAATTGAAGCGCTTATTAAATGAAGAACTTGCGAAAGCAAAAGCATTGCCTCATACTAAAATGCTTTATGGAACGCCTATAGATCCCAAGGAGACGCAGGTACTCAATACATCCGTCGAAGATACTAAAGCAAGTAGCATGCGTAATGCTTTAATCACACAAACATTCGAAAGGAGACAGCAAACTATGTCCGAGAAAATTGTACAGCTAAACGAGGAAGTAATCAAGGGCCAAATCAAGGAATTGGTCCGCGGCAGCGTGGAGGAGACCCTGAACGAGCTGCTGGAGAAGGAGGCGGAGTCGCTGACGCAGGCCGCCCGCTACGAGCGCAGCGAGGCCCGTCAGGGCTACCGCAGCGGACACTATGACCGCAACCTTACTACCACTTCCGGTGACGTTACGCTCCACGTCCCCCGGCTCAAGGGCGTATCCTTCGAGACTGCCATCATCGAGCGGTATCGTCGCCGGGAGAGCAGCGTGGAGGAGGCCCTCATCGAGATGTACCTGGCAGGTGTCTCCGTGCGCCGGGTGGAGGACATCACGGAGGCCCTGTGGGGCAGCAAGGTCTCGCCCGCTACCATCAGTGAGCTGAACAAGAAAGCCTACGTCCACATCGAGGATTGGCGCAACCGCCCGTTGCAGGGCGGGCGCTATCCATACGTCTACGTGGACGGTATCTACCTGCGCCGCAACTGGGGCGGAGAGTACGAAAATGTGGCTATTTTGGTGGCAATCGCCGTGAATGAGGACGGTTTTCGTGAGGTTTTGGGAGCTGCCGAGGGCATGAAGGAGGACAAGGCCAGTTGGGTCAGTTTCTTCCAATGGCTCCGCGGACGCGGCTTGGACGGTGTGAAGCTCATCGTCGGCGACAAGTGCATGGGGATGCTGGAGGCCGTGGGCGAGGTGTTCCCGGACGCCAAATACCAGCGCTGCACGGTACATTTCTACCGCAACGTTTTCTCTGTTGTGCCTAAATCCAAGGTCAAAATTGTGGCAAAAATGCTCAAGGCGATCCACGCCCAGGAGAGTAGGAAGCCTCCCGCGAGAAGGCAAAGCCGTGGTTGCCGAGCTGCGCGCCATGAAGCTGAAGGAGGCTGCCAAGAAGGTCGAGGACGGCATTGAGGAGACGCTGACTTACTGCGATTTTCCCAGCGAACACTGGACCCGCATCCGTACCAACAACGTGATCGAGCGGCTGAACCGTGAGATCCGCCGCAGAACCCGCGTGGTGGGGACGTTCCCTGATGGCAACTCCGCCCTGATGCTGGTCTGCGCGCGGCTACGCCACGTGGCAGGCACCCAGTGGGGCAGCAAGAAATACATGAACATGAAGCACTTGGAGGCGGCTCTGGACGACGCCTCCATTGCCGGCTGACTTCATTCAGCCGGAGCCTGCAAACAAATTTGCGCAGTAACGCCTCGTCAAATTTTCGCCGCGTGTGGGCCCAGCAGCCCAACCACCCGGATATTCTCAGGAAGCTTGTGGTAGCCCTGGTATCCGTCTGCGTGCAGCCATCCTGAGAAGCCTTGCAGGAAATGTTCAGCATGCTCCGCTTTTCTCGTAGACTGGTACTCATACAGCACAATGGCCTGCTTTGTGCAGCCGCTGGTGCGGTACAGCCACATGTAGGACTTGCTGGTGGAGGAACGTCCCGGTTCTTTCAGCACCTGCAAGGTCGTCTCGTCCGCGTGCAGCACTGACTCCCTGCAAAGCTGCTCGCGCAGCACATCGTAGACCGGCCGCAGCCATTTCTCTGAGATGTTCAGCAGCCAGTTGGCCATCGTCTGCCGGGATAGCCTCAAGCCCTGGCGGTTAAACTCCTGCTCCAGACGGTACAGCGGCGAGTACATGACGAATTTCTGCGCTGCCAGATACGCCACTGCCTCCGCGGAGGCAAAGCTGCCGGGCAGCAGTGAGGGTTCTTTCACTGCCTTTACAATGTTGGCTTCACCGGTCTCCTGCTCGCAGTTCTTGCAGGCGTAGGTGTAGTACACGTCCTCGCGCACCCAGAACTCTGCCGGCTCCATCATTAAGCTGCGGCGGACTTCCTTGCCGATCTCTACCATCTCGCTGCCGCAGGCAGAGCAGATCCGTTCGTTCTCCGGCAGACGGTGCTCCACCACCTCGGTGGGAGTACCCTCCGGAACGACATCCAGCACATTGCCGGACTGCCGTTTGCGCTCGTGCGCCTTCACAGCAATCTGCTTCTCCGTGGTGGCTTTGGTGCCGAAAGCATAGGCCTCCAGCTCATTGTAGGTCAGGCTTAGCTGGTCCATGACCAGCTGCTCCGCCTGCTCTGAAGAACGGCCAAACAGCTTCTTTTTGGACAGCTTCAGCTGCTCCAGCAGCCACTCATTTTGCAGCGTCAGGCTGGTAATGACTTGAGCCTGTTCCTGTTCACGGGCAGCAAGCTCTGCTTCCAGCTTTGCATTCCGTGCTTTTTCCTGCTGCAAGCGCTCATATTCCGCACGGGAAATGGTCACCATTTCTTCCGTGTTGCTTGTCTGCATCTCTCTGTTTTCCATAAGGAAATTATACCACAAGGCAGAGAGAAGAGCCAGTATTTTCAATGGTTTTTGGACATTCTTCCTTACTTAGACTGCGCTCAATCCTGTCACCGGACGGTGGGCTTTCGGCTGCTCGATTTGCAGTCCCTCCATGAGCCAACGGTACTGCTGCGGCGTTAGCGTCTTTACCTCGGATTCAGAGCGCGGCCATTGATACGCGCCCTGCTCCAGTCGCTTGTACAGCAGGATGAAGCCATCTTTTTCCCAGTACAAGCCCTTGATACGGTCTCGCCGCCGTCCGCAGAACAGGAACAGCGTGTTGGTAAACGGATCCAGTTCAAACTGCTGCTGGACGAGCCGCGCCAGACCATCTATGCCCTTGCGCAGATCCGTGTAGCCGCAGGCGATATAGACTTGATCTGCACCGGTGAAGTCGTTCAGCATAGGCGCAGGAGCTCCACCAGCAGTCTCAGCTGTTCCGCGTCACAACCGGGGTAAATGTCCAGACTGGCATTGCCGATACGCAGTGGTGTGGAACACTTCGCAATATTGCATGATACCCGCTTTAGTGTCGGTAGCTTCGCGAACGTGATGGCTGAGCCATGAATAGTAACCGTCAAACCCAACCACTCATAGACACGCATGAGACAATAGTAACGGAACGTTGTACAGCGTTCCGTTACTGTCATATTGGAGATGTCAGGATGGCAATCATAGTGTCGAAATGCCGCGCAAGGCTGCAGGGGTGAGCGGCATGAATGCAGGACTACCGCGGAAGCAGCCTGTCTGTGCGGATGTAAAACAAACAAGAAGAAATCAATGTAGCGACCTATTAGTGCTGGGAGCGAGAGCCATTGGCTGCTGCTAAACTATCGCCGTGCTCCGGTGGGCCGTGTTAATTCCATTGAGAGGCCTTGATGATAACAGATACGTATTGTGACCTCGCTTCTAGATACCGGCCTTATTCCTTTTTAGATTGCAAAAGAAGTAAGTTTGCTGATGTATCATAAAATTACTGAAAGTATTACCGTAAATTTACCTGTACAGAGGGATTGAATTATCTCTAAATCCTGTGGTATTCTTATGCTGTGAAGAAAGAAATGCTTTTTGAGTCGCTCAAGGAGCATTTCTTTCTTGTTATTATGGCTCCTGAAGAATATGTAGAAGAGGTGATATAAATATATGAAAGAGAGTGTTTGCCGGATATCCAGATGTAGTAAATGTTGATCAACTTAGAGAGATGTTAGGTGGCATAGGCTACAAGGTGGCATATGGTCTGCTGCACGATGGCAGCATTCGCTTTTCATGATAGGGAACGCATTAGTCCAATATGCTGTGGTACTGGTGAAGAGTTCGAGAGCAGCGTAAGGGCGTCTGGAAAGCACGGAGATTCCGAGCCTACATCTGGAAACAATGGGAAGTTCCGAAAGTGGGAATACGGAATCTTATGAAGCTGGACATACCGAAATATTCTTTCTACAGATGGTGGTATGTGAAAGCCTGTTGGGACGTGGCCGGAGATTCAGTGCTAACATAGTTAATAAAGAACGATCGGCTCGTACGGGCAGGATACTACAGTATCCGCACCCGATACGAGCCGTTGCACTTAAGCGATTGAACTGCCGTGTACAGAACTGTGCGCGCGGTAGCCTGAGAGGACGGGGCTTGCACCCTGCCTATTTGATTGTTCATATTAAGATATTGCCCAGTGAGGGCACGATATTTTGAGGGGGGATTACGTGTTCAAAGAATACTCCGATATCCTAACGGTTTCTCAAGTTGCAAAGGCTCTGGGACTTGGGCGAAATACCGTGTATCAACTTGTCCATACGCATCAGATAGGCTATAAGCGCATTGGTACAAAAATCATTATACCAAAGGCGTGCTTAATTGACTTTTGTGCTGTCAGCACGCTATACTGTAGCCAATCCATAATAGCAGACAATCTTCGCTGTCGAAAGGAGTTATTATGACAGGGAGTCTGCAAGTAAAAAATGGCAAATACTATATGGTGCTCAACAGTACCGAAAACGGAAAGAGAAAACAAAAATGGATATCTACCGGCCTGCCTGAAAAAAGGAAATAAACGCAAGGCGGAACAGATGCTGCGGGGAGAAGCTGACGGAAGAAGAAAAGCGAAATCCGGTAGTGTGTTCAGATATGACTGTGGCGGATTGTGTTCGGCGATGGCTTACACGTATGAGGCGGCGAGTAGATGAGGTGACATACAGAAGTTATCAGCACACGGCTGAAACACATATCCTTCCATACTTTGACGAGAACAGGCTAAAACTGTGCGATTGTACGGTAGAGGTGCTTCAGACTTATTTTGATGAGAAATATCGGAACGGCCGTAAAGATGGCAAGGGCGGACTGTCCTCTAAAACCATGCGCCACCATAAAGGTATTTTGGGCCAGGCATTAGCGGAATGCGTGAAAGATGGGCTGATTCCATCGAACCCTTGTCAATATGTTGAAATGCCGCGCAGAGAACGCCATGAAGCGCATTTCTATAGTGCGGAGCAGCTGCAGCAGCTTATTACAGCCCTGAACGGTGATCCGATACAGCCGCTTGTAAAGATCGCAGCGCTTTATGGACTGCGGCGCAGCGAACTTCTCGGCTTGAAGTGGGACAGTATTGATTTTGAAAATGGTATGGTGCTGATTCGCCACACGGTTTGTAAGATGATTGTCACCGTGGAAAAGGATAAGACGAAAAACCCAAAGCAGCCGCCGAAGCTTTCCTATGACAGAAGAAGCACGGGAGATTTTTCTGAAAGCAAAAGCTGAGGAAGAAGAAAACCAGCGTTTGTTCGGCAAGGCCTACCAGAAGAATGACTATGTTTTCAAATGGCCCGATGGGCGCACATTTGCTCCGGACTATGTGACGCATCATTTTTCAAAAATGCTTGAACGGTATGGAATGCCACACATTCGATTCCATGAACTCCGTCATAGTTGCGCCAGTCTGTTGCTGAATAACGGTTGCGGCCTGACAGACGTACAGGAATGGATGGGACACAGCGACATTCAAACGACTGCCAATATCTACGGGCATTTGGATACATCCAGAAAGCAAAGCCTTGCAGATAAGCTGACAGAATGCCTGAATGAAAGATGTTAGAAAAATGTTAGAAAAAAGGTGTATGAAGCTTATCCTGAGATAAAATAAAAACCGCGAACCCATTGAAATCAAGAGGTTCGCGGTGGCACGCCGTGAGGGATTCGAACCCCCGGCCTTCTGGTCCGTAGCCAGACGCTCTATCCAGCTGAGCTAACGGCGCGTGTCTCATATCGGACAACGGTGTTATACTACCACAGCTTTCAGGGAAATGCAAGAGGAAATTTCAAATTTTTAGAAAAAATTTGGGGACAGGTCAAAACAATGAATTTGACAAGAGGCGTGTGGCAAGGGTAAAATATCATTGATTTTGATTTTTTGCAAGGAGCACACTATGGAAAATACTTTCAAAGGCAGCAAAAACTACGTTGCGAGCCCGGAGCTGATGAATGCGGTGAACATCGCGATGGCGCTCAAAAAACCGCTGCTCATCAAGGGCGAGCCGGGCACGGGAAAGACGATGCTCGCCGAGGCTGTGGCCGAGGCGCTGGGCAAAAAGCTCATCATCTGGAGCGTCAAGTCCACGACGAAGGCACAGGACGGCCTGTACGTCTACGATGTGGTGCAGCGTTTATACGACAGCCAGTTCGGCACATCCGGCGTGGACGATATCGCAAAGTATATCAAGCTCGGCAAACTCGGCGAGGCGTTTTCCGCCGACGAGCAGGTCGTGCTGCTGATCGACGAGGTCGACAAAGCAGACCTCGAGTTCCCGAACGACCTTCTTTGGGAGCTCGACAAGATGGAATTCTACATTCCCGAGACGAAGGAGACCATCAAGGCCAAGCAGCGTCCCATCGTCATCATCACCTCCAACGCGGAAAAGGAGCTGCCGGACGCCTTCCTGCGCCGCTGCATCTTCCACTACATCGCCTTCCCCACACAGGAGCAGATGGAGAAGATCATCCGCGTCCACTTTGATCATGTCGACGAGACGCTTTTTGATGCAGGCGATGCAGGCGTTCTACTATATCCGCTCGATCGACTCGGTGGAGAAAAAACCCTCGACATCCGAGCTTGTCGACTGGATCCGCGCGCTCGAGCTTACCGGCGTGGACACGTCCCGCATCACGAAGGAGATCCCGTTCATCGGGGTGCTCCTCAAAAAGGACAAGGATATCTCCACCGTGCAGCGCCGGCTGAGAAGATAAGAACGCCATGTTTACTGGATTTTTCTACCTTCTGCGCGCGCATGGCTTTCGCGTCAGCCTGAATGAGTGGATGACTCTCATCGAGGGGCTGATGCTGGACCTGCAGCACGATTCGCTCACGGGCTTTTACGAGCTCTGTCGCGCGGTGCTCGTCAAGTCCGAGGCGGATTACGACAAGTTCGACCAGATCTTCCTTGAATACTTCGACGGCGTGCCATATCAGGACGAGCTTCCCAAGGAGCTGATGGACTGGCTCAACAACCCTGCCGCCGCAATGGAGGAGTTCCGCAAGTTCCTGCGCACGCAGGGCTATGAGGAAAAGAGCATCGAGGAGATCCTCAAAATGTTCGAAGAGCGCCTCAAAGAGCAGACCGAGGAGCACAACGGCGGCTCGTACTGGATCGGCACGAATGGCTACTCGAATTTCGGCAACAGCGGCCACAGCCCGCAGGGCATCCGCGTGGGCGGGGAGAGCATCTACCGCCGCGCCTTTCAGGTCGCGGGAGAGCGCAAGTATCGTGACTTTCGCAAGGACAATGTGCTCGATATTCGCCAGTTTCAGATGGCCTTTCGCCTGCTGCGGCAGTATTCCGAGCAGACACAGGAGGCCAAAACGGAGTTCGACGTGGATGGGACCGTGCGCGAGACCGGCGACAACGCGGGAACGCTGTCGGTCTGCTACAAGCGTCCGCGCAAAAATACCGTCAAGGTGCTGATGCTGATGGACTCCGGCTGCTCGATGGAGTATTATTCCAACCTCTGCTCCATGCTCTTCCAGGCGGCGCGGCAGTCGAACCATTTTAAAGAGCTGCACGTCCACTACTTCCACAACTGCATTTATTCAAGCGTCTATACCGACCCGCGGATGTACCGCGAGCACGCGGTGCCGACGGACTGGATCCTGCAGAATTTCGGCAGCGAGTACAAGGTCATTTTAGTCGGCGATGCGCTGATGGACATGTACGAGCTGATGGAAAAGCGCTACGACTACCGCACCGGCGAGGCGAAATGGTCGGGCCTCGATCAGATCAAGCGCTTCTGCGAGCACTACGACCACCTGATTTGGCTCAATCCCGAGGAGCCCCCGCGCTGGGGCGGCTACTGGGGCGAAAGTTACGGCTATATCGCAAGGGCGGTGGACATGTACCCGCTGACCGTCGACGGTCTCGAGCGCGGCATGAAAAAGCTGCTCGTGAACCGGTAAAGGAATAAAAAAGAGGACGGGAGTTACCCGCCCTCTTTTTTGACCCACGGCGGCAAAATTGATGTCCAAACGGAACAATTTCGCCCGATGGGGAAAGACAAGCGGCGAAAGCAGTGATATACTGCCAAGGGGTTAGAGATGACTAACTCCAAAGGACAGGAGCGAAAGAGATGACCGCAGAGAAACTATTTGAACATCAGGGCGCTATTTTTGCTGGCGCAGAGCGACGGCTGCGCGGTCTGGCAGTTTCGAAACGAGACCGGCGACGGCACGATGACCACCTATGAGATCTTTTCGGGCGTGATGCTCGCGTTCAACGACTTGGCGGCATTTGGGGGATATGAAGCTCGATTTGCGCGAGCAGCACACGGGCACGTTCCACTTTCCGTCCTGCCACTCCCATTGGGCTGACGGTCGCGTTCGACCGAAACATTGTGAAAGAGTCGCTGCCGTGCGAGGTCAGGGACTTTCCCGCGACGCCGGAAGAAGATTGTCGAGCGCTGGCAGCTCGGCAGCACGCCGCGTGGACACGTCCGCGGGGCGGAGCGGATGGAGCACATCTTCGGCGAGATGTACCGCGTGCCGGAAAAGATCCGCATCCCGTACTTCAAGGTCAAGATTTTAGAGCTGCTGCTCTACCTCGACGCGATGACTATTCCGCAGGTGGAAAGCAAGCGTCCGTGGTTCTACAAAACGCAGGTCGAAAAGGTCGAGGCCATCAAGCGCTTTTTTAACCGAGCATGTGGCGGAAAATTTCACGCATTTACAAACGATATCTCCTACACCGAGTTCGGCACGAACGAAAAAGGGCGTGTCCGTCTCCGCGACCGAAACGCTCTACGGCAACGAAAAGGTGACGGAAGCCGACCCGTACCGCGACGCCGAATGGGCGGAAGCGAACAAGAGCGAGCGCATCGGCATTGAAGAGACCGATATCCCGACCATCATCTTGGCCGAGGCCTCTTCTGCGCGCGAGGGCGTGAAGCTGCTGCTCGACATCTACGAGAATTACGGCTGCGTGGCCGCCTCCGGCGTGTTCGTCTGCGACAAGGACGAGGTCTGGTACGTTGAAAATTGCAGCGGCACGCAGTATGTCGCCATCAAGCTCAACAACAACATGATCTTTCTTGAACCCAACATGGCCGTCATCGGCCGCGTCAATCTGGACGATGAGAACGTCATCGCCTCAAGGACCTGATCGCGGTGGCGAAGAAGGCCGGAACGTTCGTCGGCGACGAGGCGAAGAACATCATCGACTTCCGCGCGTCCTATGCCCGCATCAGCGAGAAGATGGACCAGCGCATGATCGACGGCCTCAACTACCTGAACGCTACTTACAAGTACGACAGCGACGCGCTCGTGGCTGACAACACGAAGTTTACCATCTCCAACCTTGACGCAAGCGACAAGCTTGTCGCGCTCTACACCAACATCAAGGCCGACCGCAAGCTCGACAAGGACGATGTGTTCGGCTACTACAAGCTTTCCTCCATCGGCAAGGCCAGCAACCCGGGAAATCGAGATCTTCCAGCTCTTCAAGGATCGTCCGGTCGAGACCGCGACCGTGGGCTGGGTCGGCGTCGGCAACATGTCCTACAACGTGTTTGTCCCGTACTATCCCATGCTGATCGACGGCATGTACTAAGGGTTATCAGGTCAGCACCGCGTCCGCGAAGTTTACGACTGAAAAGCCCGACACCTTCTGCACCTACGGCACGAGCTGGGCGCAGGATGCCGAGGGCAACTGGCAGCGCGTCTCCGGCTTCAAGGCGTATCCGAGCAACTGGAAGGATTCCTATTACTTCACGTTTGAGGGTCTCGGCGGTTACATCGCCAACGCCGACAAGATCACCGGCAAGCCCCTGAAGGCCGAGGCCAAGGCCTACGTCGCCGATAAACTCGCCGCCCTCCAGCAGGAGCTCTACAAGGACTTCGTCACGACCGACCAGCTCGCCAAGGCGGATGATGCCCGCGCCCTTACCACCGAGAACGGCAAGACCATGGCTGAAAAAGGCCCACAAGCTTGGCGTTGAGCTCGTCGAGTACATCACGAAGGATGAAGCGCTCCAGCCGAGCGTGTTCACCGATGTCAAGGAAGGCGCCTACTATGTGGACGCTGTGAACTGGGCCGTGGATAAGAAGGTCACCTCCGGTAAGACCGAGACGACCTTCGCCCCCAACGACTCCTGCACCCGCGCGCAGGCCGTCACGTTCCTGTGGCGCGCCGCCGGCAGCCCCGAGCCGACCGCAAGCGAGATGACCTTCACCGACGTGAAGGCGGACAGCTACTACTATAAGGCCGTTTTGTGGGCCGTCGAGAACAAGATCACCTCCGGCATGAGCGACACGCTGTTCGCGCCCGACGCGACCTGCTCGCGCAGCCAGATCGTGACGTTCCTGTACCGCATGCAGAACAGCCCTGAGAGCAAGGCAGAGAATCCGTTCACCGATGTCAAGGCGGACGCCTACTACGCAAACGCCGTCTTGTGGGCCGTGGAAAACGGTGTGACCACCGGTGCGAGCGCGACGACTTTCGACCCCGCGGGCGACTGCACGCGCGGCCAGATCGTCACTTTCCTCTATCGCTGCCTGAGCAAGTAAGCGATAAAAGCAAACAGGAGAGCCCCCGAAGAAAACCTTCGGGGGCCTTTTTTGCGGAACGGGTGGGAGAAATATCAACAGAAGTTGATGCTGCGTTGAGAAAGAGTTCATCTGCTTGCGGTAAAAATATAAAATCTGATGTTGTAAGTTCCGGCGGGGATGCCCGCAGATGAGGTTTTTATCTTTCAGGAAGGAAGAAACGAACGATGCGAGTGAAGATTATTTCCGACAGCACGTGCGACTTGTCGCCCGCGCTGCTCGAGCGCTATGATATTGCTGTCACGCCGCTGTGCGTCATCAAGGACGGCAAGGACTTCCACGATGGTGTGGACATCACGCCCGCCGACATTTTTGCCCACGTGGACGGCGGCGGAGACCTTTGCAGCACGTCGGCGGTCAGCCAGTACGAGTACGGCGAGATGTTCGCGCGCTACGCGAACGAGTATGACGCGGTGGTGCAGATCACCATCGGCGCGAATTTCTCCTGCTGCTATCAGAATGCCTGCGCCGCGGCGCAGGAGTACGAGAACGTCTTTCGTGGTCGATTCGGAGAATCTGAGCACCGGCCAGGGCCTTCTGGGTCGTCGCGGCGGCGAAGCTCGCCGAGCAGGGCCTTTCCGGCGCGGAGATCGCCGAGCGCGTGCGCGCGCGCGCTCGCCGAAGGTCGAGGCGAGCTTTTTTTGATCGAGCGCCTCGACTACATGCGAAAGGGCGGCCGCTGGCACCTGAAGCCCTGCATCGAGGTGCGAAACGGCAAGATGGCCGTGTGCAAGAAGTACCGCGGCTCGTTTGAAAAGTGCATCCGCCAGTATGTAAAAGAGCGCCTTTGACGGGCGCGAGGACATCGCGCCGGAGCTCGCGTTCATCACCCACGCGGCGGCGGACGCGAACGTCGTGGCCGCGGCGAAGGAGGAAGCGGCACAGTACGGATCGTTTGAGACCGTCGAAGAGACGCAGGCGGGCTGCACCGTCTCGTGCCACTGTGGCCCGAACACGCTCGGCATCCTGTTTGTGAGAAAGTAAAGGAGAAACCACCGTATGGCTCGCCATACGGTGGTTCTTCAGCATTTGCGCTTTTCGCCAAAAGATGACCGCGAGCGCGGTGCAGACCGCGATGGCGGCGGCATTAGGGATGACGAGCAGAAACGCGGTGCTCGCCGGTGCGCTGTAGGAAGCGTAGCGGATGCCCCAGAGCATGTCGCAGTAGTTGAACGCGACGGCGGCGCACATCACGTCGGAGAGCAGAATCGCCAGCACGGCGAAGGTGCGGGACAGTCTTTCATGGAGAAACCTCCCTGTTTATTTGTGTTTCGTACTTTTGAGCAGCAGCGCCGCGCCCGCGGCAATGGCCGCGACGCAGAGCAACAGAAAAATGCCACTGCCGTCGATGCGGATCATCGACGATCCGCTGATCTGCGCGGGAACGGACGGGACAAGGATCGACAAAACGCCATAGACGATCAGCGCGGCCGCGCCGCCGAAGCAGAGAATGAGGCTCAAAAGCCGCATCGTCCGGTGCTCCTCCTGCGCTTCGGCGGGCGCGGCATCCGGCGCACCGTCTTTTAGAAGGTAGTCGAGCGAGACGCCGAAGTAATTGCTCAGCGCGAGGAGCTTGTCGCTCTCAGGCATCGCGCTGCCGCCCTCCCCATTTGGAGATGGCCTGACGCGAGACGTTCAGCGCCTCCGCGAGCTGCTCCTGCGAAAGACCGCTCTTTTGCGCAGTGTGTAGAGTTTTCAGGTAGTGCCATGGTTCCTCCTTTCGCAAAAAGCATAGCGTTAGTGTGCGCAAAATGCCATGTATTGCAGTAGACAATTGCGCAACCGTGGGTAGCAATGAAGACTTTTTTGCGGAAAACAGTCCTGTTTTCACCCATTTTACCATGCGGAGGGGGGAAAGCGCCAGCGGAGAGCAAAAAATCGCCCGAACTGGAATTTGTTCGGGCAATTTTGGTTCAGTTCTGTTCCTCGGAGGGGGCGTTCTTCTTTTCAAGCTCCGCGCGCAGCATGCGGTTTTCAGCCTGCAGGGCGTCAAGCTTGTCGTTCAGCGGGGCGAGCTGCTTTTTTTGAGCTCGCGCGCGACGATGCCCTGATAGAATTTGTACCGGCTCGCTGTGCCGGCTGCGGCGCACGACGGTCACGCCGCCGGCGATGAGGCCGGCCTTTTTCCAGTCGACCTTTGCGGACGACTTGCAGCACGGCGCGCTGGTCGAGCTTTTTGCCGCGCAGCTCGCGGGCGCAACGCTCTCCGCGCGCACGGGGAGAATGTGGATGGTTTCGAGCATTTTTCATCGGATCGTCCTCCTTGATCCATGTTATTTTTCGACTCTAAAGGTATCATGCCGCATGCGGAATGTCAACCGCGGGGATGCGTTGCAATGGATAGAAAAAACGTGCTATGATAACCGCAGATTTTGGATAGGAAAGGAAGCGAGGGGAGCGATGCTCCCGCGTTGACATGATCGCGATTCTGCTTGCGCCGGTGTACCTGCTGGCGAATTACTATTTACTGCGCCGCGTGATGGGCTGGGTGAAAGCCTGGTTCCCGTTTTTCCGCACAGCGCGCCACTGGGCGCTGCCCGTGGCTGTGCAGGCGTTTCTGGCCTGCTCCATCGTCATCGCGTTTTCCTGCCGGAGGGGCGGGCACGGCGCGTGATGAAGCTCATCGGCAACTACTGGCTCGGCGTACTGCTGTATGTGCTGCTCGCGGTCATCGCGGCGGACCTGCTGCGGCTGCTGCTGGGGTACGTGCTGCCGTTCAAGCACATTTTCGTCACGACACAGCTGCACCGCATCGCGGGCTGTGTGTGCGCGCTGGTCATTTGATCGCATCCATCTGGGGCGTCGTCAACGCGCGCATCATCCACGTGACGCCGTATGACGTGACGGTCGATAAGACTGTTGAGGGCATGGACGAGATGAAGGTCGTGCTCGTGGCGACCTGCACCTTGGCTACAACATCGGCGAAAAGCAGATGCAGCAGATGGTAGACAGGATCAACGAACAGGACGCCGACCTCGTCGTCATCGCGGGAGACATCTTCGATAACGAGTGGGAGGCGGTGGAAGCCCCTGAGACCATCGCCGCCACGCTGCGCAGCATCCGGTCGAAATACGGCGTTTACGCCTGCTACGGCAACCACGACATCGAAGAGCCGGTGCTCGCAGGCTTCACCTTCCGCCAGAGCGAGAAGAAGGAGAGCGACCCGCGCATGGACGAATTCTTGAAGGACGCGAACATCACGCTCCTGCGTGACGAGGGCATGCTCATCGACGGAAAGTTCTACCTTTATGGCCGCCCCGACGCGCACCGCCCGGGCCGCGGCATCGAGACGCGCAAGACGCCCGATGAGATCACGGCAGGTCTGGACAAGGATAAGCCCATCATCGTCCTCGACCACCAGCCCAAGGAGCTACAGGAGCTCGCGGACGCGGGCGTCGACATAGACCTCTGTGGCCACACACACGATGGACAGATGTTCCCGGGAAATCTCACCATCAAGCTGATGTGGGAAAATGCCTGCGGGTATCTTCAAAAGGGAAAGATGCACAACATCGTCACCTCCGGCGTCGGCCTGTTCGGACCCAACATGCGCGTGGGGACAAAAGCAGAGATTTGTCCGATTACCATTCATTTTGCAAAGAATTAAAGGCTCAGGAAGCCTTTAGAAATTCCCTGCGGCCGCGCAGGGGAGTGGTTAGGGGGATATTCTCTTTCCTCGGAAAGAGAATATCCCCTTTGACCCCCAAGAGAAAGGGTTTTGATTGGCAATCTCGGGCTCGAATGACCTTGGCACCTCCGGAATGAGAATGCCTGCACGCGGCGGACGCTCACCGCCATTGGTTCTGCTATACGATTTGCCTCTGCTTCTATTATCCGCTGCCGCTCTCGAATCTTGTTTCGGTGCGGTGTAATCGACTGCTATCGAAAGTGCGCATATCGCGGCAAGCCCCAACAATGCTGCCTTGGCAGGCAGAAGCAAATCTGCACAAATCCAAAGTAGGCGGAGATTGCGTAAGGGTAGCGAATTGCAGGCAAAGCGACAGCGAAGATAGAAGATAGTCAAGTCGTTTAGATACACTGCTTGGTAGGTACCCGATTCGGCAAGCATTGCAGCTCTTCGAGCTGCTCGCTTGCAATGGGGGAACGCCTTTCTTTTGGACGGGCGACGCCCGTTTTCTTTCTCGGGAAAGAAAATGGGGTCGCATCACGCGGCATGTATGCCGCAAAGCACTTTCGCACCTGTGCGAAAAGAAGAGCCGTCTCTCGAGAGACAGCTCTTTTCTTTTTACAGCTTGCGGAAGCGCTCCGCAATGACCGCCGCCGCGTCAGCGGTCGACAGCGCACCGGTGTCAAGGTAAAGATCATACCCCTCCGGCGCGCCCCCAGGCCTTGTGGGTGTAGCTCTCGTAATACTTGCGGCGCTGCTTGTCCATCTTGCGGATCAGGCGGATGGCTTGGTCGCGCGTGAGCTTTTCCTGCGCCATTTTGCGCTGGATGCGGTGCTCGTCCGGCGCGGCGACGAACACGGTGAGAAGCCTCACGTCTTCGCCGCGCAGCACATAGTCTGCGCAGCGCCCCACGAACACACACTCCTCGTGGCGGGCGATGCGGCGGATCTCGTGGCTTTGCAGGGCGAAGAGCACTTCGCTCGTCGGTTTGCCGCGCAGCACATGGTGGTTGCCCTCGTGCACGGTCTGGAAGAGGTAGGGGTTGGTCGCCTTTTCGTCCGAGGGGAGAGCGTTTTTCCGAAAGCTCGCCGTACTCGCACGCGAGGCGGATCAGCTCGCGCTCATGGACGCGGATGCCGAGGAGATCCGCTGTTTTCACGGCCACTTCGTGGCCGCCGCTGCCGAACTGGCGGCTGATGCTGATGATGCGATTTCCCATAGTATGAATCTCCCTCCGCTTTTCTATTGTTTCAGCGCGTTGAGCGCCGGCTGGGGAATCGAGAATGCACGATCCGCCGGCGTGATGACGGCGGAGAGCGACACCGGAGCGTCGGAGAGGATGAGGTGCAGCGCGCCGCTGCACGAGATGTTGACGGACTGGAGCTCGCCCTGCTCGCTCACGCGGACGGAAATGCGTCCGGAGGAGAAGGTCACATTCTGTGCCTTGATATCCGGCGCGATGGCGGCGGCGAGCTCGCTCATCGCGTCGGAGTCGAGCGAAAGACCGTAGAGATAGCCGTCGCTCACCTTATCGCAGCCTGCGCTGCCGTTCAGAATGGACTGGTAGCAGAGGTCAATGAGCGACGTGGCATCGACGAGCTGCTGGCTCGCGGTGTCGACACTGTTGCCGTCCGCGTCGCAGATCTTGCTGCCGGAGAAGTAGACGGCGAGGGTGTTTTTTTGGATGCTGCCGTAGCTCTGACCGTCGATGCTGCTGCGGTCGTACTGGAGCGTGCTGTTCAGCACGATCGGGCCGCAGTCGGCGGAAAGGGCGATGTCGGCGGACAGATCGTCCGCGGTCAGCTCGCCCCAGGCACCCAGCAGACGGAGCGCGTTGTCCGTCAGCGTGGAAGCGTCGTCATTGCTGCCCGAATGGATGGCGGTGAGCACATCGTCGGGGATCACCGGCGCGAGCGCGTCGGTGAAGTGCGCGGCGGCCTCCACGCGAAGATCTCCGGAGTTTTCCGCCGTGAAGCTTATGTCCATCAGCTCGCCGCTCTCGGCGGTGAGATCCACGCGGATCGCGGAAAGCGATGCGGCGTTCGCGATCTCGTCCGAGGTGAGAAGACGCAGCAGTGTGCTCGCGTCGTCGCCCTCGGCGGTGAGGGTGTAGCGCTTTTCCTGCCCGTCAACGGATCTCGTCACCGTGAGCGTGCGGCAGAGCTCGGCGGTCTCATCCATGAGCTCGGCGTAATTTCGGAAATGCGCCGCCGACAGCGTAAGACTTGCCGTTTTCAAGGTAGATCGCACCGTCTGCGTAGTAGAGCGCCGCGCCGTCGCGGTCGATGCAGGTGATGGGAGCGCCGTCTTTCTTCGTGCGGGCGACGGAGGCATCCGCGCTCAGGCTGATTTTGCCATAGGAGGCGTCGACCGTGACGTCCATGGTCATCGGGTCCTCTTTGAGACGCGCCTCGACAAGGCGGTAGGCTTCGAGGTCCTTCTTAAAGTCGGAGTGGAGGAAGAACGCCGCAGCCGCGCCGAGCAAGACTAAAATCGTGATGAGAATAGGGAGGAAGCGGCGGTGCCTGCGCTTTTTCGGCGTGGGCGGTACTGCTGGCTGCGTGAGCACGTTTTCGCGTGCCTCGCGCTCCTCGCGAAGAAGCCGAAGTTCCTCTTCCGCGCGCGCAAGGCGCGCCTCGATGGAGTCGGGATCGGCTGCGGGAGCGGGTTCGGAAGTGGGAACGCTTTCTGCGCCCTCGACCGCGGCGGTGACGACCGGCGCAGCGGTCGCTGCTACTGCCACGGCGGCGGGGACGGCCGTAGATTCAGCGGACACAGGCGCATCCGCTGGAGTGGCTTCTTCGACCGCTGCGGGGGCGGCTGCATCTGCCTTGGCAGGGGCTTCGTCTGCTGTGGACGCATTGGCGTCCTCGCCACGGACGATCTGCTCGGCCTGCGAGACGGCGCTCGCGCTGCGCGCCAGCGCTTCGGCGCGTCTGCGCGCTTTGCGCTTGTGGCGGTGGACGAGCAGAACGATGATAAGGATCAGAACAGCCAGCACGGCGAGCACGCCGAGCCAGATGCCCCAGACGTCGAGCGTCCGCACGGCGGCAAACTCAACGCTGTCGCCGCTCGTGGAGAAGGTGAGGTAGCTGCCCATCGTGCCGCAGTCGGCCTCCTGCCAGCTGCCGCCGTTTTCACGGGTGTAGATGCGCAGCTCCTTCTGCCCGTCGGGCGGGAGATAGCGCACGGTGTGCGTGTCCTGCCCGTCGTCGGCAAGCTCGATGCGCCACTGCTCAAGCACTTCGGCGTTGGCAACCATCGAAGGCATTTCGCCGCGGTTGAGGCAGGAGAAGTAGCCCTTCACGCGGTCGAGCACAGTGCCGGACTGCACGTCGAACGCCGCGGGCGTGAGCGGCTGGGCGGTCACGGTGATGGCGTCGCCGTCGTTGTAGTTGCCCTCGACCAAGATGACAGCCTGTCCGCTCTCTCGCGTCTGTTCAGAGGCAAGGCCGGGGGTGTAGGCCTCGTAAACAGCGGTGACGACGGTGTCAAAGTGCAGATTCGTGAGGTCGGTGCGGTCCCAGTGGACGTGACAGCCGCTCTTGGCGGGCGGCTCGGGGATGTCGCTTTCGTCGATGGAGTCGCCGTAGTTGAAAGCGCGGCTAAGCACCGTCTTGTCGTCGGCGACGAAGGTGAGCGTGAAGGACTTCATGCTCTCGGGGAGATCGGGCAGCGTGAGAAGCTCTGCATAGCTGATGGGCTCGGCCCGCCCGGTATAGCCCCTGACGGTTGATGCCGGGAAGATCGTCGGAGACATAGTAGTTGTGCTCAAACGTGCCCGTATCGCTGCCGGAGATCGCGCCCTGGTACTGCTGGCAGTCGGTGATATCGACGAGCGAGTAGTTCCAGCTCACGGTACTGCCGCTGCCGTCGACATTTTCCTGTACGCCGGAGCCGACGATGCCGCCGACATACTTCTTGCCGCTGAGCGTGCACTTGGAAAGTTCCCGAGCACCGTCGCGCCGGTGAGACCGGTGATGCCGCCGGTATAGCTGCCGTTTTCGTTCGTGATGGTGCAGGACGACGTCTCACACGCGGTCAGATAGCCGAGGTCCATGCGGCCGACAATGCCGCCGACATAGCTGCGCTTGCCGGACACATCGCCAGTGTTGACGCACTTCTGGATGATGGAGCGGTACTCATACTGCTTGCGGTAGATGTTCGAAAGGTGGCCCGTGACATCGTCCTCGGGGTCGAGCGTGTATTCGATGGCCATGGAGCCGGCGATGCCGCCGGTATTCACATCGCCGTACACCGCGCCGCTGTTGCGGCAGGAAGAGACTTTACCGAACGTGACGGAATCGATGTCGACATCGGAGGTGTCGACAATGATGTCGCCCGTGCCGCCGCTGAGCGAGGAAATGGCGGAAAACAGCGTTCCTGTCAGCTCGTTGAACTTGTTGTTGATCGAACGAATATCATTTGCCAATGTGCCGACCGTGCCGCTGGCGGCGTTGTTGAGCATCGTGACCTGACTGCTCAGGCCGTTGATCGACGAGGTCAGCCCGCCAAGATCCGGTGCAGCGACAATCTGAGTCGAGCCGGTGACGGTGCCCGAGGCATTGCCCTCATGGCTCGCGCCCGCGCTTGCGCCCTTGCCGCCGCCGATCAGAGTGTCGGAGGAATGGGAGCCGTCGCCGGTGATGACGCTGTCAATACTGGCGTTCAGCCGGACGTTGTTCAGCTCGTTGGCGGCGTTATCCACATAGCCGGACATGCTGTTCAGGCGCGAGGCAATCTCATTCGAGCCGCCTTCGGCATGGTTGGTTGCTGTGTTGACAAGACCGCTGAGCTCGTTGAGTTGTGTTTTGAGCTGCTGCAGCAGACCGTCGGAGATCTCCATGCGGATATAGGGCTCCATTTGGCCGGCGATGCCGCCGACGTCCTTTCGCCCGCAGATCGCGCCTTCATTGCTGCACGCGAACACTTGTCCGCTGCTGCGGCCGACCACGCCGCCAATATTGTAGCCGATGTGCTGATAACCGACGGCGGCGTAGTTTGTGCTCGATGCGATCGCGCCGGAGGAATAGCCTGCAATACCGCCGGTGTCGGTGGCGGTGTTGAGCGTGTCGGCGCGGGAGAGCTTGGCGAGGTCGAGCGAGAATTCGAGGTTCAAATTGCTCAGGTCGATGGAGGGGTCAGTGCTCTCGATGTTCACATACGCGCGGCCGCGGCAGGAGACGATGGAGCCGAGGTTCTCGCCCACGATGCCGCCGGTCATGCTCTGGCCGAAGATCGCGCCCGAGGCTTCGCACGCGCGCACGATGCCCGTGGCGAGGTTGCGGCCCGCGATGCCGCCGACGCTGCGTTTGCCGGAAACACTTCCGTTGAATGTGCAGCTTTCGATCGTGCCGTGGTTTTCACCCACGATGCCGCCGATATTTTCGCTGTCGCCGGACGGGGTGACCGTGCCCTCAACATTCAGGCTTTTGATGACGGCGTCCTTTTGCAGCACGCCGAAAAGACCGGCGGGGGAGACGCTCTGCGTGATGGAAAGGCCGCTGATGGTGTGGCCGTTGCCGTTGAACGTGCCGCCGAACGTCGGGATGGGGAGCTCGTCATCGTCGGTCAGCTCGATATCGTTGTCAAGCACAACGGTTTTACCGCGCGACCAGGAGTCGAGCGTGCAGGAATGCGCGAGGGATCGTAAGTCTTCTGCGCTCTTGATATGGATGGCGCCGTCCCCGTCCGCAAAGACCTGCGTGACAGGGAGAAGTGAGATGAGCAGCAGGCACGAGAGTGCAAGCGCGCAGAAGCGATAGAAATGATTAGTCTTCTTCATCGTCTTGCTCCTCATTTGCAGATCCGGAGATCAGATTCAGGTCGATGTCGCCCTCGACCGTGGCGTGCATGATGCCATGCACCGTACCATTGATGTTGCCGCGCACCATGCCGTTGACGGAGATCTTGCCGTGTCCGGATTTCTTTTCCGAGATGGACGGGACGGAGAACGAGGTCTTGTCGACGATGCCGCTGCCGATGAGCAAAATCTGCGGCAGGGCGAACATGACCATGATGATGGAGATGACCGTGCCGCGGCCAAGGCTCTCGCCGATGCCGGCGATGACGGGCTCAGATGTCATGCTGCCGATCAAAAAGCCGCAGATCGAGAGGATCGAGCCGGAGGTGATGATCGTCGGGAAGGCGAAGTTCAGCGTCTCGACGATGGCGTCGCGGTGGTGCATTTTGGATTTGAGCTCCTGATAGCGGCTGGCGATGACGATGGCGTAGTCGATATTCGCGCCCATCTGGATGGAAGAAACAATTAGATATCCTAAGAAGAAGAGGTACTTGCCCGTGATGGTCGGGAACGAGAAGTTGATCCAGATGCAGCCCTGAATCACGAGGATCAGCAGCACCGGCATACCGGCGGAGTTGAACGTGAAGAGCAGCACCAGCATAACCACGAGCACCGACACGATGCTGACGACCTTGTTATCCACGGCGAAGGACTTTTCGAATTCGTATTCGTTCGTCGATTCGCCCGCGAGGTAGACGTTTTCATCGGGGTAATACTTTTCGGCAATTTCGAGAATTTTGTCGGTGAAGGCGTAGGTCTCGTCGCTGCTTTCGGGCAGCGTGAGGTAGATGAGCATGCGGTCGTAATCCGTACCTTGAAGCTGGGCCTTGGCGCTGTTCATCTGGACCTCGGCATCCTGGAGCATCTGCGTCTGGTCGTCACTGAGCGTCACGATGCCGGAATCCACCTGATCGCAGACAAAGAGAAACATGTCGATGAGCGGGACTTTGTAGGTGGCGAGATTGCCCGCAAGCTTGCCGTATTCTGAATGCTGCGCGGCGTAGGCGGCGTAGACGACCTGCGCGGCCTCGTAGTCAAGCCCCGCGAGCTCGGCGAACTGACGCGGCGTCAGCTTGTCGGCCAGCATGTAGCCGTCGAGCGCCTCAATGTTGGTAAGACCCATCGTGGAGTCGACCTCGTCGTACTGGCCGAGCTCGTCTAAGATGGCGGACTCCTTGTCGTAGTCGCCCGTGGGGACGATGAGTGCCAGCATGTTCTTCGAGGTGAAGTTATCCTCGATCATCTGCTGAGCAAACTGCGTCTCATTCTGCTTGGGGGCGGAGATGAGGCCATAGCCGTAGGCATAGGGGCAGTCGGATGAGAGACGGTAGCCGATGACGGCCAGCACCACGAAGACGATGGGGATGATGTAGCGCGTGGCATAGTCGAGCTTGCCGACGAACGGGATCTTCGGCACGAAGCTGCGGTGCTGCGTGCGGTCGATCAGCGGGCCGAAGAGCATCAGAAGGCCTGGCATCACGATGAACGCGGCGAGCAGCGCGAACAAAATCGACTTGATGAGGCAAAGCGCCATATCGGGACCGAGCTTGAACTGCATGAACAGCATCGCGACAAGACCGCCGATGGTCGTCAGGCTGCTCGCGCCGATCTCGGGGATGGACTTGCTCAGCGCGATGATGACGGCTTCGCGCAGCGGCAGCAGCCGGTGTTCCTCTTTAAAGCGGTTGCAGAAGATGATGGCGTAGTCGATGGACAGCGCCAACTGCAAGATGCTTGTGACCGAGTTTGAAATGAACGAGATTTTGCCCATCAGGAAGTTTGTACCCTGATTCAGCACGAGCGCGACCACGAACGTCAGAATGAGTACCGGCACCTCGCCGTAGGTCTCGGACGTGAAGAGCAGCACGAGACAATGACGATGGCGACATACACCATGATGACGCTGATCTCGTGGTCAATGGTCTCCTGCTGCGTGTTGCCAAGGTCGGTGTCGACATACAGGTCGTAGTCGGAGAGGTATTCCTTCACGGCTTCGAGCGAGTCGAGGCAGGCCTCGTCATCCTCGCTGTAGGCAAAGGTGATGGAGTAGAGGGCGGAGAGGTTATTATAATGTGCGGTGGTCTCGTCGTAGTCCACGCTCTGCACGCCCTTGATCTCCTTGATCTTAGGCTCCAGCGCAGCGGCCTGTTCGGGCGTGATGTTGGCCACCATGACCTCGGCCGTGCCATAGGTCGTGAACTGCTCGTCCATGATGTCGAGCGCCTGCTTCGTCTCGGAATCAGACGGCAGGTAGTACGTCAGGTCGCTCTCGACCTCGACCCAGTTGCGGGAAAAGGCGGAGAATACGAGCAGAATGATCGTGAGCAGAAAGATGAGATTTCGCTTGTCGACGATGACCGTCGACAGCTTTTCCATAAAGCTGGAGCCGGTCTCCTTGGTTTCGTTACTCATGGCGGTACGCATTGCCTCCTTTCTCGTGGGTGGGTCTTCGCTTCTTCATGCGCTCAAGGCCGCTTTTGATCGGCGGCTCGGGCGGGGCGAGCTGCACCACGTCGCCGAGCGAACAGTCGAGCTGGCGGCAGATGCGCACAAGCACCTCGAGCGAGACGAGCTCATTTTTCGAGAGCTTGGCGAGCGTGTTGGAGCTGATGCCGACCTCGCGCGCAAATTCCGTTTTATTTAAGCCCTTGTCGATGAGGAGCTTAAAAAGGTTGTTGTAGGTAACATACATGGTGGTACCTCCTGTTCAATCGTCAACATTATATGAAAATATCCGGAAGAAGCAAGATTAAATTTGCAAAAGCAGATATTTTTTGAACAAATCTGGTGAAGTGACAAAAACAGGCCAGTACAGATGAACAATGCGCAGCCCCTTTTGAAGCGGGGATTTGTTGATCGAGTGAAGGAGAAGATGAAAAAGGGCAAGGAAGCACCGGAGAGCGGTAAAAAGACATCTTGACTTTTGCACTGTCAGTTGCTATGTGTCAGTTAGAGATGACTAACTGACGTAAAACGAAAGAAAATCGGAACGAGAGCATAGCGAGACGAGGCAGAACGAAGGAAACAGGTATTTTTAGGATAAGAGGAGACTTGGCTATGAAAATTTTAGTATTCGGCGCGGGCGTGCTCGGCTGCAATCTGGCGCGGAATTTCTTCCGCGCGGGAAAGGACGTCACGCTGCTGACGCGGGGAGCATGGGGCGAGAGCATCCAAAAAAACGGCCTTCGGATCAAGGATAAGTTTTCGTCCCGCATGTCGGTCAGCCGCATTCCGGTCACGGCGGAGCTGAAAGCGGAGGACAAGTACGACGTGATCTTCGTCGTCCTGCGCTATACACAGCTCGACGCAATCCTCGATACCCTGCGGACGAATCCGACAAAGAATATCGTCTTTGTGGGAAACGACATGCGCGCAAGTGCGCTGAGCGCTTCGCTGCCGGAGAAAAACGTGATGTTTGCCTTTGCGGCCTCGGCAGGCCATCGGGAGCGGGAGTATGTGGCGTCCGTCGACCTCAAAAAGCTCAAGGGCAACACGGCCTATTTAAGCCGACTGATCGACGCTAATATCGAGAGCTACCGCGCGATCAAAAACGCGGGACATGAAATTTTGCCGAAGGACAACGTGGAGTTTGAAGGCGCGGCGTACCACAAGACCTGTCTGCGCTTTTTTAAGCTCATGTCCGCCACGAGCCTCGGAAAGATCTGCGCGTCCGACCATGCGATGAACGCGGTCGACGAAATGAGCGCGCTGAACCACGATTTGAAGGCTTTCTTCGATGAAAACGGCGCGAAATATTCCGTGTGGCAGGAGCTTGAGCAGGAAGTCGCAAAATACCTGAAGTGAACAAAGGGAAAGCGCCCGTCATTTGGCGGGCGCTTTTTTTGCCCGCTCACGGAAAAATCAGACTCCGGCGAGGCGTCGGTGAATTTTTCGACAGATATTGCCAAAGCGGATGATCCATGACTGATACTGAGAGCGCCCGGACAAAAAATGTTTGGGCACTCTTACTGTATGAATAAATTGTAATTTTCCCATGATTAAGAAGTAAATATTGTAAAGGAAACTTGACAAGATGGGCGTGTCATGCTATAGTAAGTTTGTAAAGGAAACTTGTCATGCAAGGAGGCGTTTTTTGAAGAATAAAGTTGAGCAGTTACGAAAGGAGCGAGGATTAAATCAAGATGATTTTGCAAAAATGCTTCGTGTTTCAAGACAAACCATTAGTTCAATCGAAACAGGGAAGTATAATCCATCATTGGAATTAGCTTTTGCAATTTCAGACTTTTTTGGTAAACGGATTGAAGAAATCTTTATCTATGAAAGAGGTGCAGAAAATGAAAAAGAGTAATTTGATAACCGGGATACTATATGTGCTTTTCGGCGTGGCTTGTTTGATTGTTGCGCTATTGATTGAAACAAAGTTAGAGGGCATTTTATGGGGCTTTGCTGGCGCAGGTATCTTCCCTGGAATTATGATGATATGCAAATATTTTTATTGGAGTTCCCCCAAGAATAAAGAGCGATACGAAGAGCGTTTGGAGAACGAACGAATTGAACAGCATGACGAGTTGAAAACAAAAATCAGAGATAGAGCCGGAAGATATGCTTACGGCATAGGACTGGTGGTTATTTGTTTCTCTATTTTGGTTTTCAGTATTCTCGGAGCATTGGAAGTTATCGACAATGCTCGCATGATCATACTCTATCTCAGCGGATATTTAATGTTTCAAATTATCACAGGAATTATCATTTTTAATAAGTTGATGAAAAAGTATTAAGGGAAATCTCTTTAGGAACTAAAGGGCGCACTGCTATACTCTCCTATCGGGAGTATAGCACAAGGGATGATGACGGGAATGTGGAGGATAGCGGAACTCTGCTGCGCATGGTGTGTTGCACAAGGCGCTGCAGCAGGCGGTGGCAATCGGTTATCTGCGCTTCAATCCTGCCGATGCCTGCAAGCTGCCTCGCGTGGAGCATAAGGAGATCAAGCCGCTGGAGGGGTGAAAACAGAAAAAAGGAGCGGAGCTGCGCCCCGCTCCTTTGCTATCTACAAATCGAAGTCCAAGCAATTTTTCCTTTAAACGCGGATATTATCTTCATCAATCGATAACACCGCTCATCACATCACGATACGTCTTATCCAAAAGCTCGCGTAAATCCGATGTGTCCGCCTGATAGCGTTCATTATTGATCGAAATGGTATCTTCATCCAGTTCAACAGGGATATCTTTGTCCGATATTTGAATCCAAAAATAGTAAAAGCTATCCGACATCCTGTCTACTTGATCCGTTGTTTCCTGCACATCCAGTTCATTGATAGCACGCACGATCTTTCAGTCGGTCATCGTTTGTCACCATATAATTCGGCTCATTTTGAGGGTAAATTTTAAAACTGATATAGTTTGCGTTTTCGGCGTCGAGCGGAAGTACGCTGTGATCGTGGCAAAAATAGGCGATAGCCGAGACGATCAGGATCAAACCGAAAATGCAAAAAAGTTTTTTCTTCATCGCTGGCAGCCCCCTTGAATACTGTTTTTAAATTCACTGATATTTTAAGTATATCATGCAAAAGCAGCCGCAGCAACTTTTTCAAGGCATTTGTGCGCTTTTTGTGCGCTTTTGGAGTTTTTACACATTTGCGCACTACACGTTTTACTCTAAAAGTTGCAAAAAAGCCTTGAAATCATACGATTTCAAGGCTTTTAGCTGGTCCGAGTGGCGAGACTTGAACTCACGGCCTCTTGACCCCCAGTCAAGCGCGCTACCAACTGCGCCACACCCGGATGATGTGTACTGCTCAATGTCAGCTTAGATAGAATAGCACACCAGTCCGGAAAATGCAAGTCCTAATTTGAAATTTTTTCAAAAATTTTGTCGAGACCTCACCACGGGACTTCTTCATCCGCGCGCAGATAGAAGTGTCCGGCCTGCGGCGTGACGCCAGCGTTGGAAAACAGCTCTTCGAGCGTAACGAACTCGTAGCCCTGCTCACTAAGAACGTCGATGGCCTGAAGTGCGGCCTCGACACTCGTGTCATATGGGTCGTGCAGGAGAACGATGTCGCCGCTTTTGGCGTTTTCGATGATGTGGTGCGCGACGAGGTCCCTGTTGCGCACGCTCCAATCCATCGTGTCGAGCGTCCAGTAGATGAGCGGGACGGAGACGGCGCTTTTGAGTGCGTCGCTTGCAAAGCCCCAGGGCGGGCGCAGCCAGTAGTCACCGTCGCCGAGGATGGCGCGCAGCGTCTCGTCCGTTTTCTGGATTTCGGCAAGTGCAGCGGCGTCAGCGCTGTCAAGACGGATGTGCGTGTAGCTGTGGCCGCCGACCTGATGGCCTTCGTCTTTCATGCGGCGGACGAGATCTTCGTTGCCCGCAATCTGCTCGCCGATGAGGAAGAACGTCGCGTGCGCGCCGCGCTCCTTGAGCCCGTCGAGCAGGGTGGCGGTCGTCTGCGGGGAGGGGCCGTCGTCAAAGGTCAGCGCAATGCAGCGCCGCAGTTGGGATGGGGCCGAGACGGCGACAGCTTGGTCGTCTTTGGCGCAGGAAAAGCAGAGTGCAAGAAAAGTCAACAAAAACAGTAGCAAGAGCGCAAAACGTCGTTTCAAGATCATCACCTCAGCCTCTATTTTACGCAGCAGGCGGACAAAAAAGACCAACCTGTATGACAGATGATGGAAAAAGTTTGTAAAAAGGAGCCGAAAACGAGAATTCCGCTTGCATACGGCGCGAGGATATATTATAATCCAAACATGCTGAATACTAATAGGAAAGGAATATCCTATGGAGAGCAAAAAGTTAGAAGCGCTGCTGATGGCGGTAGACCTCGGCAGCTTTACCAAGGCGGCGGAGGTGATGGGCTACACGCAGTCCGGCCTGACGCACATGATGAATTCCCTCGAGCGCGAGGTCGGCTTCACGCTGCTTGAGCGCGGGCGCGGCGGCGTCCGCCTGACGAAGGACGGCGAGCGCGTGGCGCCCGCCATCCGCGAATTTTTGCAGGCCAACGCGCGGCTTGACAGCACGATCGCGCAGGTGGCGTCCTCGCGCAGCGAGGTCATCCGCGTGAGCGCATTCGCCAGCATGGCTATGCACTGGCTGCCGAGCATCATCCGACGCTTTCGCGAGGAGCGGCCCGACGTTGATGTCGACATCCGCATGGCGGATCATATCCGCAGCCCCTATGAGCTTTTGGCGCAGGGAAAGATGGACGTCATCTTTGTCAGCCATCAGGAAGAGGAGAGCGGCTACGAGTGGATCCATCTGCGAGACGACACGATGTACGCCGTGCTGCCCAAGGACTATCCCATCGACGGGCGCACGGGGTATCCGCTGAGCGAGTTCGACGGGCGCGATTTCATCATGCCCGCGCAGGGCTTTGACAAGGACATCATGCGCATCTTCAACCGCGTGGGCGTCAAGCCGCACATCCTGCCGACGGCGGTGGACGACCCGACGGTCATCAGCATGGTCGAGCACGGCCTCGGCGTGAGCATGATGACGGAGCTGACGCTGCGAGGACGCGGCGACGGCGTTCTGCTTGTGCCGGTGGAGCCCAAGTCGGCGCGCGAGCTCGGTATGGCTGTGCGCGCAGGCGAGGGACGGCAGGCGTCGCTCCAGCAGTTCCTTGAATGCGCGCAGACGGTGCTCGCCGAGCTGGAACCCAAATGAAAAAGGGCTTGTAACGCGGCGTAAAAACGGGTAAAATAATCGATACGACTCGAAAAGGAGAAAAAGGTTTTCCATGCTGACATTCAAACCCGTTACGCAGCGGGATCTTTCCCGCTTGCGTCGCTATTATAAGAATTGTAACTACCAATTATGCGAGTATTCCGCGCTCGTCAAGCTGATGTGGCGCGGGCATCTGCACCCGCAGTATGCTGAGGCAGCGGGCTGCCTGATCGTGAAAAACTGCATCGACGGTAAGCCCTGCTTCGACTATCCCGTGCCGGGACCGGACGGCGATGAGGAGGCCGCGCTCTGCGCCATTGAGGATTACTGCGTGGAGCAGGGTATCTCGCTCGAGCTGTCCGTCGTGCCGCAGGAGAAGACGGCGAAGCTCTTAGAGCGCTATCCGCGCTTCCACCTCAACAATTTTCGTTCCTGGCGCGACTATATTTACGAGGCGAACGATCTGCGCGAGTTCCCGGGCCGCCACTACAGCGGCCAGCGCAACCACGTCAACAAATTCCGCAAGCTCTATCCCGAGGCGCAGTTCCGCGCACTGGGGAAGGATGATCTGCCGCTGATCGAGCGCTTCTGGCAGGACTATACGGAGGTGTTTGAAAAGACCTCGCAGTCGGCCAGGCAGGAGTTGGCGCTTGCCAAGACGATGCTGCGCCTGACGGGCGCGTCGTGGCTCTATGTCGGCGGTATGGAGTACGAGGGACGGCTCATTTCTATCGCGATGGCTGAGCGCTGCGGTGAAACACTGCATGTCCACATCGAAAAGGCGCTCTACGGCTACGAGGGCGTCTATCCCGCGACGGTACAGGAGTTTGCCCGCTGCTACGCCGTGGACGGCATCAGGTATTTGAACCGTGAGGACGATGCGGGCGACCGCGGCCTTCGCACCTCGAAGCTCCAGTATCTGCCATGCAAGCTCGCGGAGAAGTTCTGCTTTGATGTGAAAAACGAGCTGGAGGACTTGGACGAGATCCCGACGCTCAAGACCGAGCGCCTGACGCTTTCGGCCTTTACCGACAAGGACCGCGAGGCCTACAACGCGCTTTGCCTCGACGATGAGCGCAACAAGTGGTGGGGCTACGACTACCGCACCGACTGGAAGGGTGAAGACTTAGACTCTTATTTCCTCGACGTTGTGCGAGAGGACTTTACCAAAAAGCGCGCCATCAACTTTGCCATCCGTTTAGACGGCAAGTGCATCGGCGAGGTGCTGCTCTACCGTTTCGACGGCAAGGGCGGCGCGGAGGAAGGCTGCCGCATCGCGCCGGAATACGGCGGACAGGGCTACGGCGTCGAAGCGTTCCGCGCCGTGGCCGAATGGGGCCTCTACCAGCGCCATCTGGGACACGTCGTCGCCAAGTGCTTCAAGGAGAACGACGCTTCTTATAAGATGCTTTCTTCCTGCATGAGGAAGAAGGGAGAGGACGAGAAGTTCTTCTACTTTAATAAAGAAGTTTGATATGCTCCCCGCCTGACGCGGGGAACGGATAAGGGAGGGATATCTCTTTTCAAAAAGAGATATCCCTCCCTTACACCCCCTCCCAGAGAAAATTCCCATTGCAAGCGAGCAGCTCGAAGAGCTGCAATGCTTGCCGATTGTACTGCCATGCGCGCGGCGCTGCCGCGTTAGCATTGCAAGACGATTTGCTTCTGCTCCTATCATCCGCTGTTGCGCAGCCGTTGGCGGCTCTGCTGCCTTACGGATGCGGCACACCCCTTGCGGGTGCCGCTCTGCCCATCTTGTAGGAGTACAGCCTAATCACCGTCTATCGCCAGTCTCCAGAATGTGGCGAGCGCAGCAATGCCACATTCCGCAGGCAGTCTGCCGCCGAGCAAACGTCACACGCGCCTCACGGAGTAAGGCGCGGTTGCGAGTGGTGACGAGTCGCAGGGATTCATGGCGAAGCCATGTACACCGCACCCGATTCCGCAGGCTGAGCAGTTCTTCAAGCCTAAAGCTGTCAATGTCGGGGGTCGAGGGGAACTCCCCTCGCGTTCTCTTGGGGGTTAAAGGGGGCCATTCTCTCACGTGAGAGAATGGCCCCCTTTCCCGCGTCCCCTGCGCGTCGCAGGGAAAATCTGCCGCCCGCGCGGCATAAAATTTCTGCTCATGAGCATAATAAGGAAAATTATGTGGCGGAGGGCGGTTATGGAGCTTTTTTCGGCAAACTACGAGGAAAACACCCGCGCGCTGGATGATCTGCTTGGCGTGGGGCGGTGCTTTGATTTGATCTCGCGCGACTTGTATGTCGGCGGCAGGCGGGCGCGGATGTGGGTGGTGGACGGTTACGGCGACGACGCGGTTATTGAGCGGATGCTGAGCTTCTGGCTGCCGCTCAGAGACGTCAGCGACGCGCAGACGATGCAGCAGTTCATCGACCGATACATCACATTCAACGAGGTAAACGCCGAGCAAAACGTCAAAAACACGGTGACAAGCGTATTTTTGGGCAAGATGGCGCTGCTGGTCGAGGGCTATGACGAGTGCGCGCTGATCGACGCGAAGCAGTATCCCGCGCGCGGGGTGGAGGAGCCGTCGTCGGGCAAGGTGCTGCGCGGCGCGCACGACGGCTTCATCGAAACGCTTGTCGCCAACGCGGCGCTGCTGCGCCGCCGTATCCGCGACCCGCAGCTTACGCTCGAAGGTCACAAGGTGTCGGACTGCTCGCGCGCGGACGTGGTGCTCTGCTATTTGGAAAACAAGGTCGACAGAAAGCTGCTCGACGAGGTGCGGCAGAAGCTTGCAAAGATCGATGTGCGCTCGGTCTCGATGAGCCAAGAGAGCATCGCTGAGGCGATGATGGGCAAGAAGCAGTGGTGGACGCCGTTTCCCAAGGTGCGATACTCTGAGCGGCCCGACGCCGCGACGGCCTGCGTCATGGAAGGTGACATCGTCGTGCTCGTGGACAACTCGCCCGCGGCGATGATCCTGCCGACGCACTTTTTTCGACTTTGTGCAGGAGGCGAACGACTTCTACTTTCCGCCGCTGATCGGGACGTATCTGCGCATTCTGCGCATCGTGGTGTTCCTGCTCACGATGTTCATCACGCCCGTGTGGTTCCTGCTTGTGAAGGACCCCGCGCGCACGCAGGCGGGGCTTGAGTTTTTGGCCATCGACAGCGACTACTCCGTGCCGCTGCTCGTGCAGCTTTTGCTGGCGGAGTTCATCGTCGACCTATTGAAGCTCGCCTCGCTCAACACGCCGGATGTGTTCTCAAACTCGTTCAGCATGCTCGGCGCGCTCGTGCTCGGCGATTTCGCCGTGCAGGCGCACTGGCTCGTGCCGGAGGTGCTGGCATACATGGCGTTCGTCGCCATCGCGAACTTCGCCCAGCCGAGCTATGAGCTCGGCTATGCCTTCAAGCTGCTGCGGCTGATGCTGCTGCTGTTTGTCGGCGCGCTGGACTGGATCGGGCTGGTGCTCGGGTGCATCGTGATCGTCGTGCTGCTCGCGACGACGAAGCCGATCGTGGGGAAGGGGTATCTCTATCCGCTCTGTCCGCTCGACAAAAAGGCGCTGCTTGCGCTGCTGGTTCGAAAGCCCATCAGCCGCGACAACACCTGAGGACAACAAAAAGGCACCCTGCAAAAGCAGGATGCCTTTTTCTTGTTGGTTCATGCGCACAGATGTGCGGCACGAGAAAGTCGTGAGGGATTTTCGATTAGAAAATACCCTGAGCCATCATGGCGTCGGCGACCTTCTGGAAGCCAGCGATGTTAGCACCGGCGACCAGGTTGTAGCCCAGGCCATAGCGCTCGGCAGCCTCAACAGAAGCATCATAGATGTTCTTCATGATGGACTCCATCTTGGCGTCGACTTCCTCAGCGGTCCAGTAGATACGCTGAGCGTTCTGAGCCATTTCGAGCTCGGAGACGGAAACGCCGCAGGCGTTAACAGCCTTGGAAGGAGCGACGGTGATGTGCTTCTGCCTCATCAGGAAAGCCAGAGCATCGTTGGTGGTGGGCATGTTGCCGACCTCGATGTAGTAGGGAACACCGGACTCAGCGATCTTCTTGGCCCACTCCATGTTGACGTCGTTCTGGGTGGCGGCGGGCATGTAGACATCGACGTCCTTGACGCCCCAGCACTTCTGACCCTCGACGAAGTCAACGCCGAACTTGTCAGCATAGGGCTTGCAGTGCATCGGGTCCTTAGCGCGCATCTCGAGGATGAAGTTGAGCTTCTCTTCGCCGCAGACGCCATCCGGATCGTGGATGTAGCCGTCGGGGCCGGCGAAGTAGGTGACCTTACCGCCGAGCTCGTCGATCTTCTTCATGATGCCCCAGCCCACATTGCCGTAGCCGGACATAGCGACACGGATGACCCTCAACTTCCTTGCCGTCGTGCTTGAGGACTTCGCGCAGATAATAGACAGCGCCGAAACCGGTAGCCTCGGGACGGAGGATGGAACCGCCGGTGCAGACAGCCTTGCCGGACATAGCGCCGAACTCGGCAGCGCCGACGATGCGGCGATACTGACCGTACAGATAACCGACCTCGCGGCCGCCGACACCAACGTCACCGGCGGGGCAGTCGATGTCCTGACCGATGTGACGATGGAACTCGGTCATGAAAGCCTGGCAGAAGCGCATGACTTCGCCGTCGCTGCGGCCGATGGGGGAGAAGTCGGAGCCGCCCTTGGCGCCGCCGATGGGCAGGCAGGTCAGAGCATCCTTGAAGGTCTGCTCGAAGCCGAGGAACTTGATGATGGAAAGGTTAACGTTGGAAGCGAAACGCAGGCCGCCCTTGTAGGGGCCGAGGGCCGCGTTGTACTGCACGCGGTAACCACGGTTGACGTGATACTGAAGGTTATCGTCCATCCAGACGACACGGAACTCGATGGTGCGCTCGGGCTCGACCATACGCTCGAGCAGGCAGGCCTTCTCGTACTCGGGGTGGGCGTCGATGACCGGCTCGAGGGAAGTCAGGACTTCTTCGACGGTCTGCAGGAATTCGGGCTCATTCGCGTTCTTGGCCTTGGTCTCGGCAAGAACTCTCTCAATGTAAGCGTTCATGATAAGTAGCCTCCTCTAAAATTACCCTGAAAATCAGGGCTTGATGGTTCAGCCATCTTGTCTATGAGTTTATCACCAAAGGAAAAAATTCTCAAGCAAAACGCTATTGTCGCTGTGCAAGAAATTCTTTCTGACTTTTTGTGCATTTGGCAGAAAATTTGGCCAAAAAACTTTAACTTTTTAATAAAACATATTAGATTGATGCAAGCCAACTTTCAAAGCGGTTATTTTATCGAGAAAAACTGCTCATAATCTTGCATTTTTGTGCAATGCATTCCAAAAAGAGATAGGGGTGTCGCCACCCCTATCAAAATTTGTAATAGAAAGTGCTTTGCCGCCGCTTTACGGCATTTCCTGTGCGTTTTCGACGGGATCCGCGCTGTCCTCAGTCGAAACGCTCGTTTCTACGGGCGGTGCGCTCTGGGCGCTGCCATCCAGCAGCTCGTCGTCGGCCGCATCGATCCAGTTCTCCGTCACATAGCCGTCGCGGAAGGAAACGCGCACATGGTCGCCGACGTTCAGCAGCGGCGCATAGGCGACCTCAGCCGCGCTCATGCGCACGGAGAAGGCGCTCTCGCCGTCAAAGCGCAGGAAGTAGATGCTGTTGCCATCTACGACCGCCGTGCGGATCTCGGCGATCGTGCCCTCGACGCTCTTATAATCGCTCGGCGTGACATCGATGGAGCCCTGATCGTCGGAGATGAGGTTATTTTTGAGCAGCATTTGACGGTAGTTCGCCTCGCAGTCGGCGACCGTTGCGCCGGTGGCGACGATCTGGTACTGGTTGACATTGACCATCGCGTACATCTTGACGAGCTCGCTCGCGTCCTTGAGCGCCATGAAGTACGTCGGCTGCTCGGCGATGTTCAGCAGCAGCGGGAACGTCGCGTTGTAGCGCAGATTCTGCACCTGACCCTCGGCGCTGTCCATGGCGCTGTACTCTGTCGCGCCTTCGCAGGGATAGTACTTTGTTTCCTTCGTGCGCTGGTTGGAGAGGAGAAAGCCGATGTTGCTCTCGTCGCCGCCCACGCTCGTCACACCCGTGTAGAGGTAAACGTCGTCGCCCTCGGCAAGGTAGTTGTAGCCGTCGGTCGTGACCGTCACGTCACGCTGGCCGAAGATCGAATTCCAGAAGCCATTGTGATACTGGCCATAGTAGTCATACTGCTCGATGATGAGCTCGGCGGAGTAGACGTGGTCGACCCATGCGGGCGGCTCTTCATAGTATTCGCTCTCACCCGTGATGGCGTTGACGAGTACGCGCCGTGGTTGTCCGTGCCGCCGAAAAGGCCGATGGCCTTTTCCTTCTTGGCGCAGACCCAGTAGGGCGTGCCGTCCTCGTCAATCTCAAAGACCGGTTCTTCAAACATATAGGTCGGGTACGCAAAGCGCAGATGACGGTAGAGGTTGCGGGAGAAGTGCTCGGCGGTCGTGTACTTCATGCCCTCGTCAAGGCGCACGACCTCGACGTTCTGCGTGACCATGTCGATGATAAGGTAGGCGGGCAGCCCCTCCGAGCGGTTGTTGAACCACTTGATGATGTCGCCGTAGCGCAGCGGCGTGACGCGCACGGGGCGGCCATGGTAGTTGATCTGCGTGTAGTTTTCCGCGACCTCGAACTGCGAGACCATGTCGGCCAGCTCGCCGAGCTTGCGGTCGCCGAGCTTTTCGGCGCTGTCGCGGTCGAGCATCGGAATGCGGTCATACGAGACCTCTTCAATTTCGCTTGCAAAGCTGCCGCTGTCGATCGGCAGCAGCGCTTGATAGTCCTTGGCCCGCAGCACGACCCACGACGTCAGCGCGCCGACGAGCGCTGTGACGATGAGCGCCGCCACGACAAAGAAGGGCACCGTGCACTGCTTTTTGACGAACGTGAAGTAGCCCTTGGCCCCCGTGCCCTGAAAGCCGGAGGTGAAGAGCGCGCAGATGCAGTACGTGACGCAAAGCAGCAGCACGAAACCGTAGAACTCTTCGGCGTGCAGGTTGATGGCGGGCATCTGAAGGTAGAAGAAGACTGCGCCGACAAGCAGCGTGACGAGCGCGTTGACCGCGATGCGGCCGCCCTTGCTGCCGATCGACTTGCGGGGCTTGCGCTCGCGTTTGGGCTTGGGCGCGGAGTTCGGGTCGAACTGAAAGCCGCCGGCGTCCGAACCGGAAAATTTAATATCCATAGAATATTTCCTTCCTGATGAAATGGGACAATGCTTACTTTATAGTATACCGTGATTGACTCGTAAAAACAAGGGCAGGGGAGAAATCATACATTGCGGGTGAAAAGTGAAAATTGCAGGAACGCAAAAGCGATTGTGCATGTCGTACGGGAAAAAGGAGTCGATATGTTGTATACAGTGGCTAAAAATGCAATTTGCCGCAACTTGGACTTGCTATTTTCACTTTGCCTCGCTATCATGGCGGTAGAGCGGCATGCGCGTGCCGCCCAATATCGAACGAAGGAGAATTTGTATGAAAAAGATTGTCTCTGAAAGCAACGTCCCTGATCCTGGCACTTGTTCTCGCGCTCAGTCTCTCCGTCACCGCCTTCGCAGATGATAACGCCGCTTCGATGACCCGCGCCGAAGTGACGCAGGAGGTCATCAAGAACATGGGCCTCGCCGCACAGGCGGAAGCGAGCGCCAAGGATGCGAGCGCATTCAAGGATGTTGCCGAGGGCAGCAAGTTTGAAGGCGCGATCAACCTCGCCTACTCAAGGGCATTGTCAACGGCGTCAGCAAGGACGCATTGCGCCCGACGCAGCCGTTACGCAGTTGGAAGCGGCTGCGATGATCCTGCGCAGCACCGGTCTGGACAAGGCGCTGCTGAAGGATTGGCCCGCGGACTATGACGATATGGCCGTCTGGTCCGGTTTGATGGACGGCCTGACCTACGAGGCGTCTAAGCCCGTGACGACGGCGATGCTCGAGCAGATGCTCAAGAATGCCGCGGCGATCGCGGACAAGCCGGTCATCGGCATCAGCTGGTCCTACAACGGCCAGAATTACGACTCCCACAAGACGATCTTCAAGACTGTCGGCGCTATCCCCGTCGAGCTCGATCAGGTGACGAGCACGGCCGTGAAGTACGATGCCGAGGGTAAGATCGAGTCCGCGTATCTCGAAGAGAGCGGCATGCTCAAGCAGGAATACGCCGACAAGGTGAAGGAAAAGGATCTCACGGCCAGCAACGTCGGCGCTGTGATGCAGGCCATCGACGGCGTCTTCTTCACCGGCGGCGAGGATGTGAGCCCGTCTCTGTTCAAGGTCCCCGAGAAGGAAAAGAACGAGGGCGAAGAGATCAACGCTACGCGCGATATCTCCGACTACATGCTCATGGCCTACTGCCTTGAAAAAAGACGTGCCGACGTTCGCGGTCTGCCGCGGCGAGCAGGTGATGTCCATCGTCTCCGGCTGCACGTTCATCCAGGATATCCCCAACTACTATAAGGAGCAGGGGAAGACCTACAACGATACGCACAGAATGCCGGCCGACGCGCCTGACCGCACCTATGCCCGCCACGATGTGACCATCAATAAGGACGCCTCCAAGTGGCTCTATAAGATCGTCGGCTCCACGGAGCTGAAGAACGTTTCCTCCTGGCACCACCAGGCGGTCGGTGGCGTTGAGGGCACGAACCTTACCGTCGTCAGCACGGCGACGATCGACGGTGTGGAAGATCATCGAGGCGGTCGAGCGTCAGGATAAGACGTTCTGCCTCGGCGTGCAGTTCCACCCCGAGAATGACTGCAAGTTCGTGCTCTACACCAAGACCCCCGAAAAGGCCCTGTGCGACTATGAGACCTGCCTGAACTTCTTCGAGATGCTGGTCGAGTACGCGGGCAAGTAAGGACACGTACCGTACAACAGAATGCATAGAAAAAGGTCCCGTCTTCGGACGGGACCTTTTTGATGTATTGTAATTGTTTATGACGCCTTCTGTGCTTTTAGGATGGCACGGCTTCACGGGCGGAGGCACCGGCGTCTTCGGCGTAGTAATCTGCGCCGATCTCGTCGCAGAAGCTCTGGCTGATGGGCGCGCCGCCGACCATGACCTTGATCTGGTCCTGCAGGCCGCGCTCGTGGACGAGCTTGACGACCTCGCGCATTTCCTCCATCGTGGTGGTCAGCAGCGACGAGCAGGCGATCACGCCGCAGTGATTCTCCACGGCGGTGCTGACGAACTGCTCCGCCGACGTGTCTACGCCGAGGTCAAAGACCTCGATGCCGCTGCCCTCCATCATGATGCGGACGAGATTCTTGCCGATGTCGTGCATGTCGCCCTTCACGGTGCCGAGGCACACGCGGCCGACGGGCTCGGTGCCCTCGCCGACCATCAGGGGCTTCAGAAGTTCCGTGGCGGCGGACATGCAGCGCGCGGCCATGAGCATTTCGGGAACGAACGCGCGGTTGGCGGAGAACGCCTCGCCGAGGCGGTTCATGCCGATGATCATGCCCTTGGAGAATGTCGCCCGGCTCGTGGCCTTCGTCGAGTGCCTGCTGGCAGAGGGTGAGCAGCTTTTCTGCTGGCCGCGCTCGAGCGCGCGGGCGATGTTCCCGAACACATCGGCAGACTCCTGCGCGGAGGCTGCGGCCTGCACCACCTCGGCCTTTGCGGCACCGATCTCACGCTTCGGCACGGCGGGGAGCGGCGTGACGGGAATGTGCAGCCCGCGTTGTACTCGTTCACGGCCTGATCGAGGTACTGATTCACGTGCGGGAAGACCGTACCGGCAAGGCCGTAGGTGATCGAGGGGATGAAGTGCCCGCCGGGGCAGCAGCGCGCGAGCGTGTCTCTTGCGTAGGCGAGAATTTCATCCGGCTGCGCATCCGCGCGGTCGATGGCCGCGCCAAAGCCACCCATAAGCGTGAGCTTGCCGTTTAAAGTGGCGCTGGAGAGCGGGGATGTCGTTTTCCGGCAGTGTACCCTGCCAGACCTGGATGCCGATCTCGGCCATGTCGTCCACAATGGGCGCCAGGTAGGAGTCGGCGTGGTGGACGGCGATGCACCCCCGTGAGCGGATATAGCCATAGAAGCGGCGGTAGGGGCTCTTTGAAAAACTCGCGCCACATGTCGGGCTTCATAAAGAGGGCATTTTTCGTGCCCCAGTCATCGTGGGAGAAGATGACATCGGGCTGCAAGCCGTCGATCAGACGGCGGACATAGTCGAGACGGTACTGCGTGATCGTCTCGATGAGCGCGTGCATCTCGTCGGGATGCTCGTAGAGCGCGGTCAGCGTATCTTCAAAGCCCATGAGGAAGTGGCACTGCTCAAAAATGCCTGTGCCCATGAAGCCGGCGAGGAGCTTGCCCTCGGCGTCCCGCGGCGGCGCGCGAGCGCGTGCGGCACTCCTCCCAGCCCTCGGAGCAGACACTCAGATCGGGCACGTGGATGGTCTCTTTCCAGCGGGTGACATCCGTGCAGACTGACAGCTCCGGCGTGTGGACGGGGATAGGGCCGGGCGCGCATCTTCGGGGAAGCTGATGGTCGTGCCCCAGCGGTCCTTGCTCACGGAGCCGCGCTTGCGGTTGCCGCGAAGATAGGTGTTGATGGGGTCCGTGAGGCACATGTGCAGCGCTTCATACTGGCAGAGCTGACGCTCGGGCTGGCCGTCGGGCTTGATGAGTTCAAGAAAAATTTCTTTCGGGGTAGACACGGGGAAGATCTCCTTTATCAATACAGCACGCAGGCTGTGTAGGTCAAAGTGCGGGGACCATAGTTGTAGGCGAGGTTTGAGCGGACGCAGACATCGCTGACGAACAGCCCATAGGCCTCCATTGAAAGAGCCGCTGCTTGGGATGTCGACAGGGACGGTCCGGATAGGTGCAGGTATGGCAGAGCGTGCATGTGCCCGCCGTCAACGGCAGACAGTGGGGATATAAGAGCCGCGCCTGACGGGCGAAGGTCGAAAAGCGCTTTTTATGCGCCTCCAAGAGCGACGTCATACCAGTGTAATCAAATTCATCCTCGAGCTGCGCGGTGCTCTGCACCAAAATCCCCTGTGAATAGCGCTTGATTTGCGCCCTCGCCTGCTCGAGCGTGCCGCAGACGGGCGGACAGCTCCAGCTTTTGCCGTAGCGGCCGCAGCGGTCAGCTTTGCACATGTCGCGAACAGCTTCGAGCGGATCGAGTGCATCCATATTCACTGCTGCGCACTGGGAAAAGCCGACCTCGCGGGCGAGGGTGAGAAGGTCTGTCATAAGCAATGCCTCTTGACAATGAAATTTATTTCTGCATAAAATACTATTTATACATTATTTAACTATTATATGGGTGGGGGAAGCTCGTGTCAAGCATTCAAGTTCAGCAGGGGCGAAAATCACGCCGGTCCCGTTCGAAGCAGGGGAGACGCTGCTCTCCGCGCTGCGGCGGGCGGGATATTCCATCCCCGCAGCCTGCGGCGGCAAGGGCCGCTGCGGCAAATGCCGCGTGAAGGTGAACGGTGTGCCGCGCCTTGCCTGCAAGACGAAAGCGCAGGACGGCGATTGGATCGACCTGCCCGAGACGATGCGCGGCGTCATCCTGACGGACACGCTCACGCTGCCGAAGGCGCAGGCGGACCGCTCGGGCCTTGGCGCGGCAGTCGACCTCGGTACGACGACGGTGGCGCTGCGGCTCTTCGACCGCGCAGACGGAAAGCTGCTCGCGCAGGCTCAGGACTGGAACGCGCAGGCGCCCTACGGCGCGGACGTTATCAGCCGCATCCAGCACACGATGGAAGCGTCCGACGGGCTCGGCGAGCTGTCGCGCTGTATCCGCGCGCAGACCGAGACGCTTTTAGGACAGACACTTTCCGCCGCCGGACGGAAGACGGATGAGGTCAAGGAACTCGTCATTGCGGGCAATACCGTGATGCAGCACATTTTCGACGGGCGCGAGGTCGCGTCCATCGCCCGCGCGCCGTTTCAGCCGGAGACGCTGTTTGAAGACGGCGCGGGCGAGCTGCTTTCGGGCATTCCCGTGCAATTTGCCCCGTGCGTCGCGGGCTATGTCGGCGGCGATATCACGGCGGGACTGTTGGCAGACGGCCTTTTTGTGCAGCCGGAATTGCGGCTGTTTCTCGATATCGGCACGAACGGCGAGATGGCGCTGGGAAATGAGAGTGGCGCGCTCTGCTGCGCGGTCGCCTCGGGCCCAGCGTTTGAGGGCGCGGGCATCAGCTGCGGCATGCCGGGCATCACGGGCGCGGTGAGCCATGTGAGCTATGACAGGGGCTTCCTCTGCGACATTGTCGGCGGGGGAGAGGCAAAGGGCATCTGCGGCTCGGGACTGGTCGACCTCGTCGCCGTGCTTTTGGAGCGAGGCGTGATCGACGAAAGCGGGCGGCTGCTGCCGCCGCAGGACGCGCCGGAGGACATGCGCCGCTATCTGACCGAGGATGGCCAGGGCAACGGCGTCTTCCACCTGACGAAGTCCGTCAGCCTGACGGCGCGCGACGTGCGCAACCTGCAGCTTGCCAAGGCGGCGGTGGCAGGCGGTATTCGGGTGCTGCTCGAGCAGCGCGGCGTGACGGCGGACGACATTGCGAGTGTGGAGCTCGCGGGCGGGTTCGGCAACTATCTCTCGCCCGAGAATGTAGTGCGCATCGGCATGCTGCCGCGCGCGTGCCTTAGTAAAATCAGGCCCCTTGGCAACGCGGCGCTCGCGGGCGCTTCGATGCTGGCGCTCGACGGGGAAAACTGGCGAAAGCTCGCGGAGATTCCAGAAAAGTGCCGCTATCTCGAGCTTTCCGGGCGCGACGACTTTTCCCGCGCGTTCACCGACAGTTTGACATTTTGAAAATCGTTCCGAACAGGAATTTTTAATGGAGGAAAACCCTATGGAAATGCAGTTTCCCGTGATTTTGGACGGCGCGACCGGCACCGAGCTCCAAAAGCGCGGCTTCACCGGCGACATGAGCGCCGAGCAATGGGTGCTCGAGCATCCCGAGAGCATCCTTGAAATTCAGCGCAAGTATGTGGCGAGCGGCTCGAATGTGCTCTACGCGCCGACGTTCGGCGGCAACCGCCAGAAGCTCGAAGAGCGCGGCATCTTCAACCGCACGGAGGAGATGAACAAAGCGCTCGCGCAGCTCTCGAAGCAGGCGGCGGACGGAAAAGCATGGGTCGCGGGCGATATCGCGCCCACGGGCCGCTTTTTAGCCCCCCTCGGCGATGCGTCGTTTGAAGAGCTCGTCGACATTTACACCGAGCAGACGGCGGGCCTTGAGCAGGCGGGCGTCGACCTTTACGTCATTGAGACGATGATGACGCTGACCGATGCGCGTGCGGCGGTTCTGGCGATCCGCAGCATGAGCAAAAAGCCCATCCTTGTGTCCTTTACCTGCGATGAGAGCGGCAAGATCCTCTCCGGTACGGACGTGGTCGCGGCGCTTTCCGTGATGGAGGGCATGGGTGTGAGCGCATTCGGCCTGAACTGCTCGGCAGGCCCCGAGCAGATGTTGCCGCAGCTCCAACGCCTGCATAAATACGCGCGCGTGCCGCTGATCGCCAAGCCCAACGCCGGCATGCCGGAGATCGTGAACGGCGAGGCCGTGTACAACTGCCCGCCGGAGGAATTTGTCGCGCTGGTGCCCGAGATGCTCAAGGCAGGTGTGGCCCTCTTCGGCGGCTGCTGCGGCACGACGGAGGAGCACATCGCCGCGCTGAAAGCAGCGCTCAAGGACGCGGAATACGTTCGCCCCGCACCGGAATGCCTCGACCTTCTTCCCGCGGCAACGGAGAAGGAAGCCTTCTTCCTGCCCGCCGATGCGACGCACGGCGCGGTGCTGACCGCGGACGGCGATTTGGAGGACAAGCTCTCCGACGCGATGGATGACGAATGGCCGATGGTCGCGCTGAAGCTCGCGTCCTGGGCGGACGTCGACGCGCTGGCGGACTACCAGTACATGCTTAGAAAGCCGCTGTGCCTTATCTGCGACGACGCGGAGCTTTTGGAAGCGGGCCTGCGCGCCTATCAGGGAAGAGCCTTGTACGAGGGAAATCTCACCGAAGATGCCCTTGCGCCGCTGGTCGAAAAATACGGTCTGCTGGTGTAAAAAGAGAAAAAGAAGAACGGGACGGAAATGTTCATTTCCGTCCCGTTCTCTATATAGTAAAGCGCGTCACGCCGCGGCGCCGCCAGTGCTGACGATGCGGAAATACGCATTCGACGTCAGGCGGTACATCGCGCAGTAGAGCAGCGCGAAAAGAAGCAGCGCCGCGCCGGTCACGCCGAGAAACAGCGTGAGGTTCTGGATGCCGAACAGCTGCATGATCTGCCAGACCATCGGCTGGGCGAAGGCGAGGTGCAGCGCCGCCGCGGCAAGCGGCAGCAGAAAAATGAGCAGCATTTGCGCGTTCACGCTCTCACGGATGTCGCGCTTGGTCATGCCCACGCGCTGCATGATGGCAAAGCGCGAGGCATCCTCATACCCCTCCACGACCTGTTTGTAGTAGAGCATCAGGAGCGTTGCGAACAGAAACAGCACACTTAAAAGAATGCCGAGGAAGAAGAGACTGCCGTAGAGCGAGAAGAACTCCGCACGGACGTCCGCCATTTCCGTGGGATGCCAGTGGTTCTGGACGGCAAGCGTGTTGATCGCGTCCTCCGCGCCAAAATAGAGGCTCGCCGTCGAGGCAAGCATCACCAGCACCATCGTCGAGAGAATGCAAATGGAGGCGAGGCCCGCGCCGTTTCGCTTCATGCGGTAGGTGAGCGACGAGAGGGAGACGAAGTTGCGCTTTTTGTAGTAGAACTTCTCGTCCTTCTGGAGCGTTTTGCAGAGCGTCACGCTGCCGGAGATGAAGAGAAGATACGTCGATAGAATGACCATGATGACCGCGAGGAAGAAGAGCAGCATCGCCTGTACGGGGTCGTTGATGGTCGCGGCGATGTAGTACGCGCCGAGCAGCAGCGCAAGGCCGGGGATGACGAGCAGCCATTGCGACTTCGGCGGCTTTTCGCCGACGTTTTCGCTCTTCAAAAGCGCCGCGCCCTGTGCGTGGCGCAGCGACAGCACACCGCGCACATAGAGCAGCGCGAAGATGGCGATGAACGTGATGGCGCACTGCTTGATGGCGGCAAGGCTCACGGTGAAAGCCGCGGCGGGGAGAGATAAAAGCCGCAGCAGTGCGGACTGCGAGACATAGGAGGAGAGCAGCAGGCCGAGGCCAAGCCCCGCGATCAGCGTGAACGCCGCGGCCAGAAGTGTCTCCCAGAAGAGAATGGCGCTGAGTGCGCCGCGGTCCATGCCGAGCACGCTGTAAAGGCCGAATTCCTTCTTGCGGCGACGCAGGAGAAAGCTGTTCGTGTAGAAGAGAAACAGCGCGATGAACACCGATACGACGAACGAGCCGAGGCTCATCGTCATCGCGACCGCAGAGGTGCCGGAGCCGTTCACCTTGCCATTGACCGTATAGAGCGCGGGGGTGACGGCGAGGTACGCAATGACATACAGCATCGCTGCCATGAACGCGCAGGAGAGAAGATAGGGCACATAGAGCCTTGCGTTCTTTTTGATACCCATCCACGCAAGGCGGGGGTAAAAGGTGGGCTTCATGCGCATTCGCCTCCCGTCTGCTGCTGCGTGAGCGCATCGGTGATACGCTGGTAGAACTGGGAATCCGTGTCCTTGCCGCGCTTTAACTCGAGCGAGACCTCGCCGTCGCGCAGGAACAGCACGCGCGAGGCGCAGCTCGCCGCGCGCACGGAGTGCGTGACCATGAGGATGGTCTGCCCGGCGGCGTTGATCTGGCCGAAGAGCTTCAAGAGCTCGTCGGTCGAGCGGGAGTCGAGCGCGCCGGTCGGCTCGTCGGCCAGCAAGATCTGCGGGCGGGTGATGAGCGCGCGGGCGACGGCGGCGCGCTGCTTCTGCCCGCCGGAGACCTCGTAGGGGTACTTTTTGAGCAGCGTCTCGATGCCGAGGTCGTAGGCGAGCGGTGAGAGCCGGTCGCGCATCTCCGTGCGCGACTTGCCCGCGAGCACGAGCGGCAGGCAGATGTTGTCCTCGAGCGAAAAGGTGTCCAGCAGGTTGAAGTCCTGAAACACAAAGCCCTAAGTTGTCGCGGCGGAAGGCTGCGGCAGTCTCCTCTGGAATTTCGGAGAGGTTCTTGCCGCCGAGCAGCACTGTGCCGCCGGTGGGCTTGTCGAGCGCGGCGAGGATATTGAGAAGCGTCGTTTTGCCGCTGCCGCTCTCGCCCATGATGGCGACATACTCGCCGGATTCGACGGTGAAGTTGACATTTTTGAGCGCCTGGACCTTGCTGCCGCCAAAGCGGGTGGTGTAGGTCTTTTGAAGACCGGAAACAGTCAGGATTTGCATGAGATGACTCCTTTCGAACGAGTGAGTTAGAAGCTGACGATTGACATAATTTTTAATTCTCAGAAAATTTTGCAGAAAAAAGGGCGCAAAAAGCAGCCGGAAAAGCGGAGACCTTTCGCGGCTGCTTTTTCGAAAACGCGTTATTCGAGATTCAGTTTTTCGTCGTGAAGTACCACGTCACGGCGTAGCCGATCGCGCAGAAGAGAAGTTCGCCGAGCATGCCCCAGAGAGGAGCAGCAGCTCGATGCCTGTGGGCAGGGTGTTGGCGTCCAGTGAGATCCATGTATGGATGAACAGGCCGATCATGGCGATGGCGGTGAACTGCGCAAGCTGGAAGAACACGAGAATCAGGATGACCGTCCACAGCTCCTTGCGCTTATTGAAGCTGTAACCGATGGAGAAGGCGGCGTAGACCACGAGCTCGGCGGCAGAAACGGCAAAGACGAAATTGCAGAAAAGCTCAAAGACGATCAGCAGCGCGTGACTGCGCAGCGAGGCCTCCATTCCGAAGAACGCTGTGAAAACATCATTGAAAAAATCGGGGACATACTGGAAAGTGTTCCAGCCGGAGGCAGCAATCAGCAGCGAGAGAAGTCCCACGATGAACGCCGCAGCATACCACACGGCGGAAACGATGAGCTTGGAGATGAGCAGCTGATGGAGGCTCACCGGCAGCGTCAGCGTGAGATAGCCCTCGTCCTTGAGCACATGGTCGCGCCAGCGGACGGCGGAGAGCACCAGCGGCACAAACGCCAGCGCACCAAGGCCCATCATAAAGCCGATGACCAGCAGTACGCCGATGAGCTGTAAGAGCCAGGGAATGTGCCCGCCGTTCAGGAGCAGTTGAGAAAAAACGCATCAGCGCCGTCAGAGCCAGCATTCCAAGAAAGACCGGCCACATGATGCGGCTCGTTGCGCGGAATTCATGTTTGATCAGTTTGCTCAGCATCTGAATACCTCCCGGAAGAGCTCGTCAACGCTCTTGCCCTTTTCATCTCGAATGGTCTCCACGCTCTCGTGGAGCATGACCTGCCCTTCGCGCAGGAACACGACCTCGTCAAGGATCTGCTCGACGTCGGCGATCAGGTGTGTGGAGATGATGACCGCTGCGTCCTCGCTGTAGTTGCCGATGATCGTGCGCAGGATGTAGTCGCGCGTCGCGGGGTCCACACCGCCGATGGGCTCGTCAAGGAGATAGAGCTTGGCGTCGCGGCTCATCGTCAGGATGAGCTGCGTCTTCTCGCGCATGCCTTTGGAGAGCGTCTTAATCTTCTGTGTGCGGTCAAGGCCGAGGTTCATCAGCATCGCTTCGGCCACGCCGCGGCGGAAGTCCGAATAAAAGTCACCGTAGTAGTCAAGCGCCTGCGCGATGCTCATCCAGCCGGGCAGCGTGTTTCGGTCGGGCAGGTACGAGACAATGGCCTTCGTTGCGCGGCAGGGGCCTTGCCTGCGATCAGAATTTCGCCCGACGTCGGCGTCAGAAGGCCGTTGGCGAGCTTGATGAGTGTCGTCTTGCCGCTGCCGTTGGGGCCGAGCAGGCCCACGATGCGCCCGGGTTCGATCGTGAGATCGATGCTGTCGAGCACCGTTTTGGCGCCGTAATTTTTCGTGAGCGCCTTGCATTCAAAAAAATACTCATTCTTCCTCCTCCTTAGCTCCCTGAATGAGAGCTATGACTTCGTCTCTCGTGCAGCCGAGCGTTTTCATCGAGTGGAGAAATTCTCCCACGCGCTCGTCCGCAATGCGGAGCTTGGCATTTGTGATCATGTTTTCATTTTCCGTGACGAACCGTCCCGCCGTGCGCTGGGAAAACACCAGACCGTCGCGTTCGAGCTCGGATAGCGCGCGCTGGACCGTGTTGGGGTTGACGCCCGCCTCCAGCGCCAGCTCGCGCACTGAGGGGAGCTTTTCTCCCGGCGCGTAGATGCCGGAGACGATGGCCTCCGTCAACCGCTGGATCAGCTGGGAGTAGATCGGTTGGTCATTGCGAAAGTTCCAGTCCATAGTGATCCTCCTTGTGTATCACTGTATTAAGTAATTAGTACAATAATACATCAAGCGGCATTTGTCAATAGCCGGACGCAAAAAAGATCAAAAAATTTCGCGGCAGAAAAAAGCCGCGAAATTGACATAAAATCCTAAAACAAATGTTGCATTTCGGGAAAAATGTGGTATCATAGATTCGAACAAATGTTGGAAGGGGCGCACACGATGGAAAAACTGTCCAGAATGCAGCAGCGCGTATACGATTATATAGCAGAGAGCATCGCCGAACACGGCTATGCCCCCTCTGTGCGCGAAGTCGGTGAGGCGCTGGGACTCAAGTCACCCTCCACGGTCCACTTCCATATCAAGCACCTGCAGGAGATGGGGCTCATTGAGAAGAGCGCGGGCAAGGGCCGTGCCATCACGCTCAAAAAGCAGCTGCAGGCCGTTCCCGTTGCGCCGCAGCCCGTCGAGATCGACGAGCTTGCCCCGCGCCGCCGTCAGGTGCCGATCCTCGGCAATGTTGCCGCCGGTAACCCGATTTTGGCGCAGGAGTGCATCGAGGACTACCTGACGTTCGACACCGGCGGGCACGATGACGAGTATTTCGCCCTGCGTGTGCGCGGCGAGTCGATGCTCGGCGTCGGCATCCTGCCGGACGATCTTGTCGTCGTCCACCGCCAGAACCTCGCGCAGAACGGGCAGATCGTGGTCGCGCTGCTTGGTGACGAGGCGACGGTCAAAACGCTCAAGCGCAAGGGCAGTGAGGTCTGGCTCATGCCCGCGAACCCCGACTATCAGCCCATCGACGGCCGCGAGTGCACGATCTTGGGCCGCGTCGTCGCCGTGGTGCGGCAGTATTAAGAAAAAGCAAACGCTCCTCCGCGAATGCGGAGGAGCGTTTTTTTGTTGTTACTGGGGAAAATGTGCTGTTGAGGGAAAGTGTTGAGATAAACTGAGATTTTAGATGAGTAATGCTGTACCACCAAAATTATTTGATAAGCCACCGTTCACGGTTTGGCATGATGCGAATATCACCGGAAAAACGCTCCAGAATCGTACCGTCTTGCGCCGAGCGGACTAATGTTTCTTCCCGATAGTCAGGATCCTCATACCAAATACTGAAGTAGAGCTTGTCTCCGTCGCGGAAATTAAGTGTTTCTCTACTACTGATTGCGAAACGTATCTGCTCAGGCCAGATGATCTCAAATGTACCATCATTTGGCTGCCGGGTCAGCGATAGCGGTGAGGGGTGAAGAATCAGATTGTAGCAGTCTTTCACCGCAGACAAAGGCAGCCGTACGACTTCCGCGTTTTCTCTTGCTGATGTAAGAACCTCAGAATGTGTATCGCACTTTCTGTAAAGTTTACTACCAACAGTACGACTGACTCACCATCGAACACAGGATAGCCGAGATATTGCCCGTCCACAGGCAGCACAGGCTCATAGACCATACCATCTGGATAGTGGATAAGATATAGCCTATTGCTTTGCACAGAGTTTTTCTGCCGGAATAGTTCTTCAGCCTCATAGAGATCGCCGTGAACATAATCTGTTGCCCAGTACCATTCACTGGTTCCTCCCCGTACAAGTTCCATGTTAGTTATGCCACGTATGTCAATAGTCCGCATTAACGTATCTCTCTTTCACACGTTCCGATTTGTTTACGCCCTCATCCCTTGTCAAAGTGCACCGTCCAGCCCTCGATCCCGTAGAACGGGGAGGAGACGGTGGGGTTCAGTCCGTCGATGAGGCCGCTCGGCGTCAGGACCGACGCGGTCTTGAATGCGATGGGCGCGATGGGCGCGCTCTGGGCAAGGTAGCGGTACAGCGCGCGGGCGGTTTGATCCGTCTCATTGAGCGAGAACGCATCGAGCAGCGTGTTGCACTGCGCGTCCGCGTAGCGGCCGTAGTTCAGCGCGCCGCCGGTGCGCGCGAGGGACGAAATGTCCCAGTTCGCCGTCAGGCGCACCTCCTCGCCGAGATACAGGTCAAAATTCCCGTTTTGCAGCGCGGTCAGATAGTCGCTCCACGGGAGTGAGCGCACGCTGACCGCCAGAACGTCGGTCGAGAGCGTGCGGCTCAGATAGTCGGCGATGGAGACCTTGAACGAGTCGCTCTCGCTGACCAGGATCGTCACCGTGCGGGGGGCGGCTTTCCGTCACGCCCGCGCTTTCGAGCGCAGCGGCGAGGTCAGGCGAAGCGAGCGTCGACGCCATCTCCGTCGGATAGAGGCTGGAGTGCGGCGAGAGCGGGAAGCGCGCCGTCTCGGCGTGACCAGCGAGGTAGCCCGTCGTGATGGTCGCGCGGTCGATCGCACCCGCGAGGGCGCTGCGAAGCGATGCATCGGAGAGCGGCGCGCGCTGTGTGTTGAAGCCGAGGTAGATCATGTTTGCCGTCGCGTAGTCGGTGAGCGCCGTGTCCGCGCTGCGCAGATCGCCCGTGCTGCTCGTCAGGTCAGCCGAGAGCAGATGCACCTCGCGCGAGGAGAAAAGGTACGATGCCGTGTCCGCGGCCTTGACGGCGCGCAACTCGATACGCTCGAACGGCAGCGTGCCGTCGCTGCGCCAGTCGGGGTTCGGCTTGAGGCATGCGCCGTCGCTGTCCGTGACGAAGAGATACGGCCCCGTGCCGAGCGGCACGGTGTTCTTCTCCGAACCGGATTTGACGATGGGGATGTCAAGCAGCGCGGGGAATGCGCTGTCCGCGCGCGTGAGATTGACAATGAGCGCGCCGTTGCTTACGCGCATCGAGGCGACATTGGCAAAGCGCGCGCTGTAGCGCTCGCTCTCCTGCGCGCGGCGAAGCGTCGCGAGCACATCGCTTGCCGTCAGGCTGCTGCCGTCGGAAAAGCTGACGCCGTCGCGGAGGTAAAAGGTGTAGCTCGTGCAGTCGTCGTTGTGCTCATAGCGGCTGCACAGCACATTTTGCGGCGCAAACGACTCGTCCAGCACGAAAAGCCCCTCGTAGAGCAGCGCGCCAAGCGTCTGCTGCATGCCGTCGGGGCAGGTGATGGGGTCGAGCGTCACGCCCTGCAAATACGGCAGTGCGAACGACGTGATCGGCGTCAGGGTGGAGGAGGTGTCCGTTTCCACCGGCGGCGTTTCCTCCCAGAAGTCGCCGCTGCTGTCGTCGCTCACATCGCCGCTCCAGCAGCCCGAAAGCGAAAGCGCGAGCGTCAGCGCGCACAAAAGCGCAGAGAGGCGGCGCTTCACAGCGCGTCCTCCGTAAGGCAGATCATCGCCGCCATGCCGCCGCGCCGGTCGCCCATTGCGCGGTGCGACCAGTAGCGCTCGGGGTGGCACTTCGTGCAGTCGGGGTGTACGTCGATGCGCGAGGGGTCGATGCCCGCGCGCAGCAGCCACAGGCGGTTGATCGCCTTCAGGTCGATGTGGTATTTGTCGCCGCGCTTTTCGATGCGCTCGTCCATCGCGGGGTCGAGCAGGGCGAAAAAGGCGTCGGCCACGTCGCTGTCGGTCTCAAAGCAGCACTTGCCGATGCTCGGGCCGATGGCGGCGCGCAGTGTGTAGGGATCGGCGCCGTAGCAGCTCATCATCGACACGGCGGCCTTGAGCGCGATGCCGCTCGCCGTACCGCGCCAGCCGGCGTGCACCGCACCGATCGAACGCGAAGTCGGGTCGTAGAGCGTGATGACGCAGCAGTCCGTCCCGTAGGCGAACAGCGGCAGGTTCGGCACGTTCGTGATGAGCCCGTCGGCGTCGTAGGGACGGTCATCCCAGAGAATTTTGCCCGCGTCCTCTTCCGATGCAATGCGGACAAGGTCAGAGTGGATCTGGCGGCAGCCGACGGCGCGGCTCGCGTCAAAGCCTACGGCCTCGCCGAGACGGCGGTAGTTTTCGAGTAAGTTTTCGCTCGTGTCGCCCTTTGTTGTCGGCAAAGTTGAGTGAATCGTAGGGCGCAGGGCTCACGCCGCCGTGCCGCGTCGTGAACGCGTGCACCGCGCCGCTCCCCCCGCGGCGGTGATGACATCGGACGTGTCGTAGATGAGACCGTTTACGTTATGTTCGGTGAAAGACATCAAAAGTGCCTCCTTTTTTCTGCACCAAAAGGGTGCGGAGATGTCGCCGCCTGTCTCAGGCGGCGGGGAAATGCGGCGTGTGCGCCCGCACACCCCCATTTTCTTTCCGGGAAGAAAGAAACGGGCGGTGTGACCGTCCAAAAGAAAGGCGTTTGCATTGCAAGCGAGCAGCTCGAAGAGCTGCAATGCTTGCCGATTGCACTGCCTTAGCGCGCGGCGTTGCCGCGTTGAACTACAAGACGATTTGCCTCTGCTCCTACTATCCGCTGTTGCGCAGCCGTTGGCGGCTCTGCTGCCTTTTACGGATGCGGCACACCCTTGCGGGTGCCGCTCTGCCTGTCTCGTAGTAGTGCAGCCTAATTTCCGTCTACCGAGGCACTACTCAATGCGGCGAGCGAAGCAATGCCACATTCTGTAAGCAGTCTGCCGCCCGACAAACGTCACTCGCGCCTCACGATAGTAAGGCGCGGTTGCTGTCGAGGCCGCGACTCGCAGGGATTCATGGCGAAGCCATGTACACCGCACCCACACTGCGCAGCGCTTGCAGTTCTTCAAGCTACAGACTGCCAATGTGCGGGGTCAGGGGCGGCGCCCCTTGCGTTCTCTTGGGGGTCAAAGGGGCCATTTCTCACGTGAGAGAATGGCCCCCGTATCATCCCCACGGGTGTGGGGGGGAAATGTTCCACCACTTACAAGTGGTCAATCAGCGCCCACAGCACTGTTTATATTTCTTCCCGCTGCCGCAGGGGCAGGGATCGTTGCGGCCGATCTTCTGGACCTTTTCACCGTGCCGTCGCCGGAGGTGGAGGCGACGATGCCGTCGGCCACGCGCTCGCGCTTGACCTCGCCCTCGGTCTTGACGCGGGCGGAGAAGATGCGGCGCACCGTGTCGCCCTGAATGGCGGAGATCATGTCCTCAAACATCGTGAGGGATTCCTGCTTGTAGACGTCGATGGGCTTGTTGTTGCCGTAGGATTGTAAACGGATGGCATGACGCAGCTCGCTCATCGCGTCGATGTGGTCCATCCAGTATTCGTCGACCACGCGCAGCAGCACCACGCGCTCGAGTTCGCGCATGATGGGCGAGGTGACGGCGGCCTCCTTGGCCTCGTAATACTTCTCGGCGGCTTCATAGAAGCGATCGGTCAAATCGTCGGCGGAAAGGCCGGAGAGGGAAGAAGCATCCACAGCGCCCGCGCGGGAAGTACGTGCCCTCGCAGCTCTTGAGCGCGTCGGCGCGGTGCTCGTCGTCGGTCTTGTCGTGCTCCGAAGGCGAAGGCGACCTGACTTTCGATGCTGCTTCTCAGCATGTTCAAAACGGTCTGCTTGATGTCCATGCCGTCGAGCACCTGCTTGCGCTGGCCGTAGATGATCTCGCGCTGCTTGTTCATGACGTCGTCGTATTCGAGTGTGCTCTTGCGGTACTGGAAGTTGCGGGACTCGACGCTCGTCTGCGCGTTTTCAATCGCCTTGGAGAGCGTCTTGTTTTCAATCGGCGTGTCCTCGTCGAGGTTCATGCGGTCCATGAGGTTCGTGATGCGCTCGCCGCCGAACAGGCGCAGCAGATCGTCTTCAAGCGAGAGGTAGAAGCGCGTCTCGCCCGGGTCGCCCTGACGGCCGGCACGGCCGCGGAGCTGATTGTCAATGCGGCGGGAGTCGTGGCGCGCTCGGTGCCGATGATGAACAGACCGCCGGCCTCGCGGACCTTGTCCGCCTCACCGCTGATCTCCTCGCGGTGCTTTTCAAGGGCCTTGGCGAACATGTCGCGCGGGCGTCGAGGATCTCCTGATCGTCGGTCTCGGCGTAGCCGGTCGCCTCGGCGATCAGCTCATCGGAAAGTCCGGCCTTGCGCAGGTCGTTCTTGGCCATGTATTCGGCGTTGCCGCCGAGCATGATGTCGGTGCCACGACCGGCCATGTTGGTCGCTATCGTGACCGCGCCGAGCTTACCGGCCTGAGCGACGATCTCGGCTTCCTTCTCGTGGTTCTTCGCGTTGAGCAGGTTATGCTTGATGCCCTCGTGGGAGAGAAGATAGGACAGGTGCTCGTTCTTCTCGATGGACACGGTGCCCACCAGCACCGGCTGCCCCTTGGCGTGGCACGCCTTTACCTGCTGGATGACGGCGCGGTACTTTGCCGCCTCGGTCTTGTAGACGACGTCGGGGTCGTCGATACGGGCGATGGGACGGTTGGTGGGGATCTCGATGATGTCCAGCGCATAAATGGTGGCGAATTCTTCCTCCTCCGTCAGCGCCGTACCGGTCATACCGGAGAGCTTGCCGTAGAGGCGGAAGTAATTCTGGAACGTGATGGTCGCAAGCGTCTTGCTTTTCTCGCGCGACCTCGACATGCTCCTTGGCCTCGATCGCCTGATGAAGACCTTCGCTGTAGCGGCGGCCGAACATCAGTCGGCCGGTGAACTCATCGACGATGACGACCTGACCGTCCTTGATGACATAGTCAATGTCGCGCTTCATCGTGCCGTGGGCCTTGATGGCCTGGTTGATGTGGTGCGCGATGGTGGAGTTTTCGGGATCGGAGAGGTTTTCAAGGCCGAAGAATTCCTCGGCCTTCTTCACGCCGCGGGCGGTGAGCGTCGCGGTCTTGGCCTTTTCGTCGACGATGTAGTCGGCGTCGATGTTGACGTCTTCCTCTTCCTTGTCGTCGCTCTCGGCGATGACCTTCTTGCGGAAGCCGCGTACAAGGTTTTCCGTGCGGGAATACATCTCCGTGGACTTTTCGCCCATGCCGGAGATGATGAGCGGCGTGCGCGCCTCATCGATCAAAATGGAGTCGACCTCGTCGACGATGGCGAAGGCATGTCCGCGCTGGACGAGTTCGCTTGCGTAAATGGCCATGTTATCGCGCAGGTAATCAAAGCCCATTTCGTTATTCGTGCCGTAGGTGATGTCTGCGGCGTAGGCCTTGCGGCGCTCCTCGCTCGTGAGGTCGTGGACGATCAGGCCGACCGTGAGACCTAAGAAGCGGTGGACTTTGCCCATCCGCTCGCTGTCTCGCTTGGCGAGGTAGTCGTTCACGGTGACGATGTGCACGCCGTTGCCGGTCAGGGCGTTTAAGTACGCGGGCAGCGTTGCCACCAGCGTTTTGCCTTCACCGGTCTTCATCTCGGCAATGCGGCCCCTGATGGAGCACCACGCCGCCGACGAGCTGCACGCGGTAGGGGTACAGCCCCAGCACGCGGCGGGACGCCTCGCGCACGGTGGCAAACGCCTCGGGCAGGATATCGTCAAGCGTTTCGCCGCTTTGCAGACGCGTCTTGAACTCCGGCGTTTTGGCCTGCAGCTCCGCGTCGCTCATCGCCTTGTATTCGTCCGCCATCGCTTCGATCTTATCGACGATGGGGTAGATGCTCTTTTGAGCTCACGGTCACTGTAAGAGCCGAACATTTTGCTGAAAAAACCCATATACAAAACTTCCTTTCGTGGGAGCATAATGACACGCTTACAAGTATAGCATCCCTCTGCGCGATATGCAAAGGAAAATTTGCTGTATAATGTGAATGGATTGTAAATAAATTCTGATGCACCGGCGGGCATGTCTTGCACTCTATATAGCCGCTGTGGTAAAATACAAAGCAAGATAGTACAAAGCGACGAAATGCCCTCCGACGGCGGAGGACAGAAGCATAAGGAAGAAGTTTTTTTTTCTCATCTAAGGAGGACATTCGCATGAAACTGCACTTTTACGGGGCCGACCGCTGCGTGACCGGCTCCTGCCACTGCCTGGAGATAAACGGTAAGAAGATCCTCGTCGACTGCGGCTTACAGCAGGGCCGCGACGAGCTCGACAACCGTTATCTCGCTTTCGCTCCCGGCAATATCGATATTCTGCTCGTCACCCACGCGCACATCGACCACACGGGCCGTATCCCGCTGCTGGTGAAAAACGGCTTCCACGGCCGCATCCTGACGACACGTCTGACAGCAGATTTGATGAAGATCATGCTGCTCGACTCCGCTCACATTCAGGAGAGCGACGCTGAGTACGAAAAAACCGCAAAGGGCGAGCGCGCGGGCCGCGAGCATGTCGATCCGCTCTACACCGAGCAGGACGCGCTGGACGTCTTCAAGTACGTGACGACCTGCGAGTATAAAGAAAAGGTCGACCTCTGCGAGGGTGTGAGCGCGGTCTTTACCGATGCGGGGCATCTGCTCGGCTCCGCGTCCATCACGCTTGAGCTGGAAGAAAACGGCGTGCACAAGACGATCGTCTTCTCCGGCGATATCGGCAACGTCGACCAGCCCATTATCCGCGACCCGCAGCTTCTCAAAAAGGCCGACTACGTCGTGATGGAGTCGACCTACGGCGACCGCAACCACACCGAGGTCTGGAGCTATACCGACGAGCTTGCCGAGATCATCGACGAAACGCTCGGCAAGGGCGGCAACGTTGTGATTCCGTCGTTCGCTGTGGGCCGCACGCAGGAGCTTTTGTACTTTATCCGCGAGATCAAGGATCAAAAGCTCGTCAAGTCGACGCCGAACTTCCCTGTGTACATCGACTCGCCCCTTGCCAAGGCGGCGACGACTGTGTTCTGCGGCGACCTGCACGGCTATCTTGATGAGCAGGCGCTCGAGCTTGTGAAGGACGGCACGCACATGTTCACCTTCCCCAACCTCAACCTTGTTGAGTCGAGCGAGGAATCGAAGATGCTCAACATGGACTCGACGCCCAAGGTCATCATTTCCGCCTCCGGTATGTGCGACGCGGGCCGTATCCGCCATCACCTCAAGCACAACCTCTGGCGCGCGAACAGCGCGGTCGTGTTCGTCGGCTTCCAGTCGCCCGGCACGCTGGGCCGCAGATTGCTCGACGGCGTTGAAAAGGTCAAGCTCTTCGGCGAGGAGATCGCCGTCAAGGCGAAAATCGTCAACTTCCAGGGCCTGTCGTCCCACGCCGATCACGATCATCTCGTCCAGTGGATCAAGGCCTTCGACCCGAAGCCGACGCACGTGTTTGTTGTCCACGGCGACGAGGACGTTGCGCCCGTGTTTGCCGAAGAGCTCAATTCCCTCGGCTTCCATGCGCACGCGGCCAAGTTTACCGAGTGTTACGACCTTGCCGCAAACGAAATGGTCAGCGAGGGCTACATTTCCGAGCGCAAGCGCACGGCGCAGAAGTCCCGCGCCGACAACCTCTACGCCAAGCTCGTGGCGGCAGCGGAGTCGCTGCTTGAGTTTGCCAAGCGCTGCAAGGGCAGACCCAACAAGGACATTTCTGCGCTCACCGGCCAGATCATCAGCCTGATCGAGCGCTTCCGCGAGTAATTTGAGATACACAACAAAAAGGTACTTCGCGCGATAAAAGCGCGAAGTACCTTTTCTGAGAGGAGAAGACGATGGAGCTTGCCAAAAATCAGGAGCATACCGTCACCATCGAGGGCTATGGCGAGGGCGGCATGGGCGTTGCGCGCATCGACGGACGCGTTGTGTTCGTCCACGGCGCGCTGCGCGGCGAGAAGTGCCGCGTGCTCATCTTAAAGACGCTCAAGAGCGTCGCCTTTGCCAAAGTGCTCGAGGTGCTCGAGCCGTCGAGCGAGCGCATGGAACCGGACTGCCCGTACTTTCCGCGCTGCGGCGGCTGCACGTACCGCCACATCCGCTATGAAGAGGAGCTGCGGCTGAAAAAGCAGCGCGTGCAGGACAATTTGTCCCGCATCGGCGGCAGTGATGTGACCGTCGAAGAAATTTTAGGCGCGCGGGACACGCTGCGCTACCGCAACAAGGCGCAGTACCCCGTGTCGAAGGACGGCGCGGTCGGCTTTTACCGCGCCCGCACGCACGAGGTCATCGAGTGCGAGCACTGCTTATTAGTCAGCCCGAGGCCGACGCCGCGGCGGAGGCGCTGCGCGAATATATGCAGTCCTGCCGCGTCGCGGGCTACGACGAAAAGACGGGCCGCGGCCTTGTCCGCCATCTCTACATTCGCTCGAACGCGGCGGGGGAGAGCCTTGTCTGCGTGCTCGTGAACGGAGATAAATTGCCGAAAGAAGACCGGCTTGTCACGCTCCTGCGCGATGCGTGCCCGAAGTGCACCGGCATCGTGCTGGGCACGAACACGAAAAAGGGCAACGTCATCCTTGGCGACCGCTACCGCACGCTCTGGGGGAGCGACCGGCTTGAGGATACGCTCTGCGGCAAGACGTTCCGGCTGAGTGTGCCGTCGTTTTATCAGGTCAACCGCGTACAGGCCGAGCGGCTCTACGCGAAAGCCATCGAATTTGCGGGCCTCACGGGGCAGGAGACGGTGCTCGACCTCTACTGCGGCGCGGGCACGATCACGCTCGCACTGTCGGATCACGCGAAGAAAGTCCTCGGTGCGGAGATCGTTCCCGAGGCCATCGACGACGCGCGCGAAAACGCCGCGCGCAACGGCGTTAAAAACGCGGAGTTTTTCTGCGGCGATGCGTCCGATGTGGCAAAAAAGCTCGCGCGCGAAAACCTGCGCCCCGACGTCATCACCGTCGACCCGCCGCGCAAGGGCTTGGCCGCCGACGTGGTGGAGAGCATCGCCGAGATGCAGCCGGGACGTGTCGTGTACGTCTCGTGCGACAGCGCGACCATGGCGCGCGACGTAAAGCGCTTAGCAGACCTCGGCTACACCGCCCAGCGCGCCTGCGCAGTGGACATGTTCCCAAGGGCGGATCATGTCGAGGCCGTCTGCCTGCTCACCAAAGAGTGAATTGCAGCGCTGACCGTTCCGGAAAACTGCTGCGGCGGGATGAATGAAGCGCTTTGATCGACGAGTTGCGGCATTTGAATCATTTCCCCCTTGCAGACGCCGAAAAAAAGCGTATAATACAATCGTTCAAGTAAAAACAGGGGAGCTCGTGCAGGCGGGCTGAGAGGAAGTGCTCCAACTTCGACCCTTTCACCTGATGCGGGTAATGCCGCCGTAGGAAGTTGACCTCATGGCTTTTTACAGGAGACGCCCGTTGTGGGTGCCTCCTGTTTTTTATTCAGAAAGGAGAAACAGATATGTTTCAGAAAATGCTCGAAAACGTGAGAGGCAAGTGCCCCCTCATCCACAACATCACGAACTATGTCACGGTGAACGACTGCGCCAACATCGTGCTGGCCTGCGGCGCGTCGCCCATCATGTCGGACGACCAGAGCGAGGTCGAGGAGATCACGACGATCTGCGGTGGATTGAACATCAACATCGGCACGCTCAACAAGCGCACGATCGAGTCGATGTTCCTTGCGGGCAAGCGCGCGAACGCGCTGAATCACCCCGCCGTGCTCGACCCCGTGGGCGCGGGTGCTTCGAAGCTTCGCACCGAGACGGCGCAGAAGCTCCTCGAAGAGGTCAAGTTCACTGTCATCCGCGGTAACATCTCCGAGGTCAAGACCCTTGCCTCCGGCAGCGGCACGACCAAGGGCGTGGACGCTGACGTCGCGGACAAGGTGAGCGAGGAGAATCTTGACAGCGCGGTCGCGTTCGCCAAGGCCTTTGCCGAAAAGACGGGTGCGGTCATCGCCATTACCGGCGCGATCGACATTGTGGCGGACGGCAAAAAGGCCTACTGCATCCGAAACGGCCACCCCATGATGTCCTCCATCACGGGCACGGGCTGCCAGCTCTCCGCCATGACGGCGGCGTATGTGACGGCGAACCCCGAGCATCCGCTGGAGGCTGCCGCGGCGGCGGTCTGCGCCATGGGTCTTGCCGGCGAGATCGCGCACGTGCGCCTTTCCGCGCAGGACGGCAACTCCACCTATCGCAATTACATCATCGACGCCATCTACAACATGACGCCCGAACAGCTGGAGGAAGGCGCAAAGTATGAAGTGCGATAAGAAGACGATGCTGCTCTACGCCGTCACAGACCGCGCGTGGGTCGGCAGACAGAGCTTATACGAGCAGGTCGAATGCGCGCTCAAAGGGCGGCACGACCTGTGTGCAGGTGCGCGAAAAGAAGCTCGGCGACGAGGATTTCCTCGAAGAGGCGAAGCAGATCGCGGCGCTGTGCAAGCGCTACGGCGTGCCGCTGTTCATCAACGACAATGTGGACGTCGCTATCGCCTGCGGTGCCGAGGGCGTGCACGTCGGTCAGGAGGACATGGCCGCGGCGAAGGTGCGCGAAAAGGTCGGCAACAAGATGATGATCGGCGTTTCCGTCCACTCGGTCGAAGAGGCGAAGCAGGCCGTGCGCGACGGGGCAGACTGCCTCGGCGTGGGCGCGATGTTCTCGACCTCGACAAAGACGGACGTCGACGTGCTTCCGAAGGAAACGCTCAAGGCCATCTGTGACGCGGTCGATATTCCGGTCGTGGCGATTGGCGGGCTCAACAAGAGCAACATCCTCGAGCTTTCGGGCACGGGCGTGGACGGTGTGGCGCTGGTCAGCGCCATCTTCTCGGCGGAGGACATCGAAAGCGAATGCCGCGAGCTGCGCGCACTGTCGGAAAAAATGGTGAACGCATGAAGCTCAACTGTGTGATCTTTTGACTTTGACGGCACGCTGTTCGACTCCATGTACCCTCTGGGACACGGTGGCGGAGAGCTATGTGCGCTCGCGCGGCAAAGAGCCCAAGCCCACCGTGCGCGAGGAGGTGCGCGCGCTGAGCCTCTTGCAGGCGGCGGAGCACCTGAAAAAGAGTATGACCTTGCGGAGACGCCCGAGGAGATCATGGCGGGCATCGACCGCATCATCGAGCATTTTTACCGCGACGAGGTGCAGCCAAAGCCGGGCGTTGTCCCGTTTTTGAAAGAGCTGCGCGCAAAGGGCGTCGACGTCTGCATCGCAACGGCGACAGACCGCTATCTCATCGAATCGGCGCTGCGGCGCTGCGGCATTGAGACCCTCTTCGACGCGATCTTCACATGCAGCGAGGTCGGGCACGGCAAGGACGAGCCCGTCATCTTCCGCCGTGCGATGGAGCATTTTGGCGCGCAGCGCGGCAGCACCGTGGTCTTCGAGGACGCCATCCACGCCATCGAGACTGCGAAAAAAGACGGCTTTACCGTCGCGGCGGTCTTCGACGAGAGCGAAAAGCGCCAGGACGAGGTCAGAGCGCTGGCGGACTGCTATATCACGAGCTTTGAGCAATTGGAGCAATTCTGGGCAATGACCGCGGCGGACTAAAGCCGCGGCTTTGGGCGGCAGACCGGGGGCACCACTCTCTGTCGCATAACAAAAGAGATGCATTTTGAATCGAAAGGACGAAAAACGATGAAAACAGCATTATCCATCGCGGGAAGCGATTCCTGCGGAGGCGCCGGTATTCAGGCAGACATCAAAACGATGACGATGAACGGTGTTTATGCCATGACCGCGATCACCGCGCTCACGGCACAGAACACGACCGGCGTGAGGGCAATGCAGGAGGCAACGCCTGCATTCTTAAAAAAAGAGCAGCTGGACGCGGTATTTGAAGATATCTTCCCCGACGCGGTCAAGATCGGTATGGTTTCGTCCTCCGACCTGATCCGCGTGATCGCGGAGCGGCTGCGCCACTACGGGGCAAAGAACATCGTGGTCGACCCGTGATGGTCGCGACGAGCGGCTCGAGCCTGATGAAGACCGACGCGGTGCAGACGCTCATCGACGAGCTTCTGCCGCTCTCGACCGTCATCACGCCGAACATTCCCGAGGGTGAGATCCTCTCCAGTGAGAAGATCGAGAGCAAGGACGACATGGAGCGCGCCGCCAAGCGCATCGGCGACACCTACGGCTGCGCCGTGCTCTTAAAGGGCGGTCACCGCGTGAACGACGCCAACGACCTGCTCTACGCAGGCGGCGAGATGCAGTGGTTCGAGGGCAAGCGCATCGACAATCCCAACACGCACGGCACGGGCTGCACGCTCGAGCGCCATCGCGTCGAACCTCGCCAAGGGCTACTCGCTCAGCGAGTCCGTCGCGCGGGCGAAGGAGTACATCTCCGGCGCGCTGTCGGCAATGCTGGACCTCGGCAAGGGGCGGGGCCCATGCAGCACAATTTTGACCTGCGGGGCGAGTTTGCAAAGGAAAATACCAAGTGAAAACATCTGAAAGACTGCTGAACGCCAGCAAAACGATCTGGGACGCCTACAACGAGCACCCCTTTGTGCTCGGCATCCAGAACGGCACGCTGGAGCGTGATAAGTTCCGCTACTACATCATGCAGGACTTCCTGTATCTCAAGGACTATGCCAAGACCTACGCCGTGGGTGTCGCCAAGGCGAAAAGTGTCGAGACGGCGAACCTCTTCGCCAAGTACATCAACGTGATGAACGGCGAGCTGGACGTGCACAAAGGGTTACATGGGTAAGTTTGCAGTGACGCAGGAGGAGATCGACGCGATGAAGCCCTCGCTCGATAACCTGTCCTACACGTCCTACATGGTCCGTGTCGCCTATGATGAGAGCGAGGTCGAGGTCTTGGCGGCGGTGCTCTCGTGCGCTTACAGCTACGAGGTCATCGCCAAGAAGATCGTTGCGAACCGCCCCGAGTCGGTCGATGACCCGTTCTACGGCGACTGGATCCGCGGCTACGCCTCGGATGAGTACGCCGCGGGCAATGTCATCCTGATCGAAACGCTCGACCGCCTGTCCCGCACTATACGGAAGAGCAGCTCCGGCATTTGGAGGACATTTTCATCGCCTGCTCGCGCTACGAGAGATGGCTTTCTGGCAGATGGCATGGGAGATGAGACAGTGAGCGAAAAAACGCTGCGTGATCGTCGGCGGCGCGGACATCGGCGACTATGCGCGCGTAAAGTACTTGAGGAAGATGATGCCGTCGTCTTCTGCGACAGCGCCTCAAGCATGGAGGCGCTGGGGGTGAAGCCCGCGCTGATCGTCGGCGACTTTGACTCGCACTGCAATCCGCACCTCGATGTAGAGACCATCGTGCTCCCGTGTGAAAAGGACGACACCGACACGGTCTTCGCCGTCAAGACAATGGTGCAGCGTGGGTATGACGTCTTTTTGCTCATCGGCGTCATCGGCGCGCGGCTCGACCACACGCTCGGCAACGTGTCGATCCTGCTCTACCTTGATTCGCTCGGCAAAAAGGCGGAGATCGTGGACGACTATTCGGAGATGCAGATCGTCTCGAAGGACGAAGTCTCCATCGAGGATAAGTACCCGTTTTTCTCGCTGCTCAATATCACGGGCTGTGCGAGGGGGATTACGATCCGCGATGCGAAGTACCCGCTCGACGGCGCGGAGATCACGTGCGAATACCAGTACGGCGTGAGCAACGAGGTCCTGCCCGGAAAGACCGCGAAAATCTCCGTGCGGGATGGAAAGCTCCTGCTTATCAAAATTTTGCAGACAGTAAGTGAAACGAAAAAAGCAACAGACCGACGGCCTGCTGCTGCTTTTTGCTGCGTTTGGATCGTTATTTCGCGCTGGGAGGCGACAAGAAACAGCATGTCGCTGCCGCCCTCGCTTTCCAGGGAACGCGCCGTACATCGTGAAGTTGTACATCAGGCGCTCGGCGGGATAGATGCCGTAGCCGTCCCTGATTGTGGTCAGTGGTGTCGTAGGAGTCGGCGACGGAAGATGTCGTCGTCATTCTCATTTTTCCGTGCCCATCGTATCGTAGCCGATGATGGTCTGCCGGTGGCCGCCCCAGTCGTTCCAGCAATCATAACGGGCTTGCCTTCGCTCAGCCAGCCCTGAATATCGTCGAGCCAGATGCCGTCGGGATAGTCGTTGGAGGATATTATATCAAAACCGCCTACGCCGTTGAAAATGTCAATAACTTTGGTGGTTGAGTGTGGTGCCGGGATAGCCCTCAAGCTCCCGTGCCGTCGAGCAGTGGCGCAGCGCCGCGAGGACTCTTCGTTCCAGTCGCCGGGCGCATCGTACCAGTCGAGTACCATCAGCGCCGCCCGTCCGCCGCAGGACCATTCGCTGGTCTGCTGCCATAGTCCCTGAAGATGGGTCAGCATGGTCAAAGCGTGTCCGTGGACTCCATGTTAGCGGAACGTCGGGGTGGGCGAAGCAAAGGGCGAGTTTCATGGTCGCCGCTGCGTTCCACGGAGTCCGCGCCGTCCTCAGGGGCCAGGTCGACAGCGTAGGGGATCTTCATTTGTCGGTAAAGTTTTCGGCAGTCTCCGCTGCCTTGCTGTTCTCGGCGTTATCGGCCGGTGTGTTGTTGGCGCAGCCGGACAGAAGGCCCAGCACAGCGCGAGGGTGAGCGCCAAGGACAGTTTTTCAAAACTTTTTTTGTTTCGGGCCGGAGCTTCTTTTTCCGATTTTCAAAGACCATGGAATGGTTGCATTATACGGAAAATATATGCCAATGCACAATGCACTAATTTGGGGATACGGTGCGCCGATATGTAATTTTTACCGCGTTTGGCCCTGTCAGAATATTTTGCGCGTCGCATTCTGTGCTTTAAAATGTCCTTGTGATATACTAAAAAATGTCCAAAACAAATGAATTTTCGCCGGGCCGGATTGTCGGCGTGCCTTTTTATTTTGTACGCGCTGGATAAGATCGGTATTTCTTGGTTTAACGGTCGATCGTGCTGACGCAAATCCTCACTTGGCGGTGGGCGCGAGGTCGCTTTTTATCTGCCTTTGTCACTCACCGCGTGCTGATCCTCGAGGTCATCAAGTTCGGTTGATGCGCCGGTGTTTTCCGTCAGCGAGGATAATGTCTATGTGCGCGCGGACCGTATTTTGCGAGCGGCGTTCTATAGCGTGATGTATCTCGCCGCGCTCGCGCTACCTTGCCGTTATGGCGTACCCGCGATCGTTACGGCGTGGGGGTTTCAGAATCGCGCCGCGTACTGCTCTATCCGTTCATCTTTCTGGCGGCGGAGACGATCATCCAGATCGCGCTGCCGCAGCTACTTTTTGTGACATGGCTGTGCGTCACGCTGCTTTCGGTGCTGTATTTCATCTATTGCAGCGAGATGTGGAACCAGCTCGACGCGCTCACGGGCGCTTTTGAATCAGAACAGCTATCTCAATCGCACGGCGAGATGCGCCGCAGCAGCGAGGTGCTCGTCGTCTTCGACGTGGACGACTTCAAGCAGGTCAACGACCGATATGGCCACGTGAAAGGCGATATCTGCCTTGCCGAGATCGCCGCGTGCATCAAAGGCCGCTATGCGCGCCACAGTTGCACCGCACCGCATGGGCGGCGATGAATTCTGCGTGCTGCTGCGCGACGGCGACGAAAGGAACACGCCTGTGCACGGGACTTTGTGCGTCGGCTGGACGAAGGCGGCGCAGGGAACTCGACTTCCTGCCGACGGTGTCGTTCGGCTCGGCAGAGATTTCAAGCGAACGTCGTCACGGCGATCAGGACCGCGCCGACCATAACATGTACCGCTACAAAAAGAGCCGCCAAAGCCCACCGTATGTCAGGGGGACGCGGCGAGGAGTAATCGAGAGGAGGCCAGCCTATGGGACAGACGAATGGAGCGCTGGTCGAAAGCATCTGCGCAGAGCGCGGACTGTCCGTTTTACTTTCGTGGACATGCTGCAGGATACGAGACGGCTAACGGCACACGATCCGGTGGCAAAAACGTTTTTTCTCAAGATGATCCGCGT